>Ga0187864_10000730_pt1 | contig 35078 bp, 39 predicted proteins | sample June2016WEW_11_4_FD_132985 | JGI IMG/M metagenome (GOLD analysis project Ga0187864, IMG submission 132985) | Peatland microbial communities from SPRUCE experiment site at the Marcell Experimental Forest, Minnesota, USA - June2016WEW_11_40 | ecosystem: Environmental > Terrestrial > Soil >...
AATAAAGCAGCTGCAACTCGTACGAATGAGAATAAGGCGGCTGCGAATAAAGCAGCTGCAACCCGCACGAATGAGAGCAAGGCGGCTGCGAACAAGGCAGCCGCGAACAAGGCCACGGAGAACAGGGCGGCTGCGAATAAAGCAGCTGCAACTCGTACGAATGAGAATAAGGCGGCTGCGAATAAAGCAGCTGCAACCCGCACGAATGAGAGCAAGGCGGCTGCGAACAAGGCAGCCGAGAACAAGGACACCGAGAACAGAGCGGCTGCGAATAAAGCAGCTGCAACCCGCACGAATGAGAGCAAGGCGGCTGCGAACAAGGCAGCCGAGAACAAGCAGCAGGCTCAGCAGCAGCAGCAGGCCAAGCAACAACAGCAGAACCAGAACAAGCAGCAGGCTCAGCAGCAGCAGCAGGCCAAGCAGCAACAGCAGAACCAGAACAAGCAGCAGGCTCAGCAGCAGCAGCAGGCCAAGCAACAGCAGAACCAGAACAAGCAGCAGGCTCAGCAGCAGCAGCACGCCCAGCAGCAACAGCAGAACCAGAACAAGAAGCAGGCTCAGCAGCAGCAGCAGCAGGCCAAGCAACAGCAGAACCAGAACAAGCAGCAGGCTCAGCAGCAGCAGCACGCTCAGCAGCAACAGCATGCCCAGCCACAGCAGCAGCGTGCTCAGGCGCAGCCACAACAGCGGCCTGAGCCTGAAGAGAAGAAGAAGTAGCGGCGATCCACAGTTTCTTGGACTTGCAAAGTAACCGTGTAGCCAAGATGTTCGAGCTTCTTGGCGCCGTTAAGATGGAGTGTGAGGATTCTGTGCCGAAGGAGGTCTAAGAGTGCCTTATCGTTTTCTGGAGGGGGCAAAGGGCGTGAAAAAGGCAGTCCAATGGCTCCATGAGCCCGAGACGTGACCGCCTATCGGAATACGAGGTTAGTCGTCGATGTGCTAGAACGGGTTAACCTGGGGAAAATGAATCTTCAGCTTATAGCAAATGAAGAGAACCAGGATCGCGCCCAGTGTGGAAAAAATGAGGCCGGCGGGATGATATCGTTCGTTTCTCGGGCGCGAAAACATGTGGGTAACGCAGCCGCCAATGACCGATCCGATGATGCCGAGCACGATCGTCCAGAAGATCGTCATATGCACGTGCATCACCGATTTCGCGATCAACCCCGAGATTAGCCCAATGAGGATATACCAGATTAAGTGAAACATACTTTTTCCACCAGCGTTTTCCTTCAGAATGTCGTCGCGTATAACCGAGGGTTTGGCAATTAAGCGAGAATTTCCCGTTTAACTCCCAACAGCTCACACTATACATCTCTTGAGAGATTCCAGCGCACTATTGTTTTCTCTGGCTGGGCGCTGGTTCACTCTGGTTGACCCGTGGCCAAGCTACTGGGCAAACAACTGGTACGAAACCGACGACGTTTACGTTGTCTACGCGAACAATGGATATTACATGTACGACCAGCGGTACTGTGCCTCTCGAAAACCTCGAAATGCCTGAGCGGACGGGAATTATACTTCTTTCGTAATTCTCTCTTCCGATGCTCATGTCTCTCGCGACACTCCTTATCACGCTGTCCTCGATCTTCCGTTCGCGGGCTGCTCTCCAACTGGAGAACCTCGCCCTGCGCCACCAAATCGGTGTGCTGCAGCGGTCCGCGAGACAACGTCCCAAGTTGACGGCCGTGGATCGCCTTTCTTGGGTCTGGCTGTCCCGCAGCTGGAGCGACTGGCGCTCGGGGCTGGCTATTGTTCAGCCCGACACTGTCCTTGCTTGGCGGTTGGCAGAATATGGCCCCCAGAGCGTCGTCGCTCTGACGGACCCGGTCCAACATGAGTCCGAGCGCCTCCGGCTCGGTGAACTCCGCCAATGGCCCGTCCAACAGGTGCCACTCGACTTGAGGCGCCGTCCCGTTCTCGTGGGTCACATCGAAGATTTCGACGTGCTCTTCCACTTGGCGGCCTACGTACGCACGGAAGATGATGCTTCCGACGTGCGTATTAATGACAACGGAACCCGATGGCTCTTAGAGGAGCTCGGAGAACGTCTCCGAAACAAGCACCTAGTCTTTACGAGTTCGATTTCAGCGGTGGACACGACACGCGCCCAGGACGGATGGATGGATGCCGGAACTGAATGCTGCCCTCGAACAGAGTATGGACGCAGCAAGCTGAACGCCGAGGAAATCATTAAGGCGGAGTCTGTCCGGCTTGGCTTCACCTACTCTATTCTGCGGCTTCCAATTGTCTATGGCCCAGGCTACCGGCCGGGGGGAATGTTCGGGTTTTGCCGTGAGCAGTTGCCCAAGAAAACCTTGGGCAGTTAGAACAGACCTCATGGTGTCCCACGTTGGATTCCCGGTAGGAGAAAATGAGCGATATAAACTCTCTCGCTGAACGCCCGCTTTTTTCGCAACTTCGGAAACTTGATGAGCCTGAATTACGTTCTTAAATGCGTGGAAAAAAGCTTCCGTGGAATCTTCAAGAGCCGCTTTCAAGTATTTCGCGGCTCTTTCTGGATCAGAGAGTTTTTCCAGTCGCCACGAATTGTAGTCTCTACTCGGCATTGAAATCTTCCCAGTACTTCTTAGCTAATTTAATATCCTCATCCTGACTTTTTTTCGTTCCGCCAATGAGCAAAATTACAAGTTCTCCCGTTTTGCCGATCTGTCCCAAATAAACCCTGTAGCCGGGGCCAAAGTTTATTCTCAGTTCTACTACGCCCCCGCCGATATTCCGATGGTCGCCCAAACTGCCACGCTCGACTGTATCCAAGCGCACCATGATCTTTTCATAGGCAGGGTTTCCCTCAGTGCCCTTGCTTGCATTGAACCGAGACGCCGCTGGCAGACTCGGCGTCAAATCGAATCCCTGCCAAACAGTCCGAGCCGGCAGCGGCCCGACTCGAGAGGCCTTTGGCCTGCTCGCACCTTTTCTTGCGGTTACAACTTCGAGATGATGCGTTTGCCGATGGCAATTTGCGCGTCGCGTCCGCCGGGCAACAAGCGCGCGTCGAGTTGCACGCTGACGTCGCCTTTACGAAACATGAAGAGGCTCAAGAGGGGTCCTGATATCGCTTCGTCGCCCACTCCTTTTACTTCTTCGCGCATCATGGCCTTACCTTCCGGATCGGCACCTTTCATCACGACGGCGCCAGTCAAGCCCACCCCGAGCTTGAATCCAGCCATGGCGGCTTTGGCATTCTCCGAGTCGACTTCAATGGTAAGCAACAGACCGTTGGTCTCACCCACGGCAGGGCCCGCAGCGCCGGCGATGCCTCGAACCACATTACCAAGGTCGTTAATTACCGCTGACTGATCGGCTTTGGAGGGCCCGGCTTTCGTCTCCTCTTCGAGTTTCTTCTTGGCTGCGGCTGCTTCCTCGAGAGCACGCTGTTGTGCCCCGGAAGAGAAATAGCGGCAAGTGGAATGAGTGGACCGCCCGTCGCCTTCTGCTCGTTCGACGTTGAGGCTGAGGATCTGCGACAGGTCTTCCTTGGTGAGCAACTCGCAGGCGTCGAACCGCCGGGCGGGTCCGAGACGCGTTTCGGAGAAGCTGTTCAGATCGATTCCGTTATTCGCGGCGGCCTGCTTGACCTTGTGCAAGCCGAACCAGACCCCGCCGATGGCGAGCACACCCATTAGACCGAGGATTCCCAGCACGACAAACAGGATCTTCAACCCCGATCCGCTCTTGGCTGTCGGCGGCAGAGGCTGAGCGTACTGGGGCGGTGGCACGTATTGTGGAGGCGGTGGAGTGTAAGCCGACGGGGGTGCGGAAGGCGGTGACGGCTGGCTCGCGCGCGCCCCGCATTTGGTACAGAAGGCTCCCGCGACTTGAGCGCCGCAACTCTGGCAGAACATCTGTTTGCTCCCTGGGGCACAGTTGCCCCTCTTTATTCTAATAGAGCTCGTTGACGGAGAACTATTCGCCAAGCTCATAGTAGAGCACGGAATCCGGTGTAATCGATCTTGGACTCGACGTTCAAAGCAGCAGGCACGCGTCCCTCGGAATGATCACTTTCTGCTGCCGCAGCGCGCTATGACTCCCTCCGCGCGATGTAGATGGCGTCGTTTGAGTAGTCGCGGATGTACTTGAACGACACGAAACCGTAGCCGCGGTGGCCGAAGCCCGGGCCAAAGCTATTACGGAAGATGAAGTAACCGCCGCCCGGAAACTCCTTGCCCTCGTGGAACCCGACGAGGTCGATCGAGTGACCGTCGAACATGGGGTTCTTCGACGCATCGCGGTTGTTGTTATCCTTCCGCGGATATTCCTTCAGGAGGGGCACCTGCTCGACGGTCACGGTCTCGAACTTTTCAAGCCACCAGATGCCCGTTGCCACCGGGTGACCGGCCCTCAGCGCAGCCTTGGTGGCCTCCAGCTCATTTTCCGACATGCCCCTGCGATTATCCCATTCCTTGATGAAGGTGAACGGAAACCGCCCGAACTTCTTGCCCGAGGCGATCACCGACTTCCTGGGCGTATCGGGGTGCTTGGGATGGAACGACGGCAGATTGGGCATGTCCTGGATGGGCACCATGCCTAATTTCTGGTAGCCGCGGATGATGTCGGTGAACTTCCCGCCGTCGGAGTCGGTCTTGTTGGCACGGTTCTTCCCCCAGTTGAGATACTCTTCCGAGAGATCGAGGTCCCTCACCCTTTTCGTGCGGGCGGTCTGATACTCGATCAGGAAGGTGGTGGCAAAGACCGAGCATGTCCCGCGGTTGCCCTGGTCCCGGACGGCCAGTCCGAACTTCTCGATCTCCGGTCGAAGGTCGACCTCGGGCGCGATGCGGGCGCTTGGCTGAAAGGGGATCTGGATGCGTGGCGCCGTTCGACGCGGCGTTTCCTGCTCCTGCGACAAAGCCGGGCCGACGAAGACGACGAGCACCGCAAAGGCAACGCCAAGGATCGGGAGTCTTGGGGAGAGCATGCGAACCTCCTCCGCGGGAAGGGAGCGTGATGGCGGGTAGCGAATTGTAAGTGGGCTGGATCGGGCAAGTCAATCCCCGAACCCGTCCGGAGGGCGCAACCAAGGGGCTGTGGATCGTCAAGCGCCCCGGATTTCATGCGGTAAGCGGGCGCGCTCTCAGGCCTCGGACTCCGTACTCAAATCGGTGAGAAGCCTTCTTTTTACCGGCGCCGCCTCACCTTCGGGTTTGGTAAAATGTACGTGCAACGCAGGTGGCTGCAGCGGTTGTCCATTCTCGGCCGTGATTTGGTGCCGCTCCGTCGCCTTGCCTTCCGTAGCTTCGCGCATCTCACGGGCCGCGTTATAGTCGCCGGCAGCGGCGCGCCAAGCCACTCCCAGCGCTATCGCTTGTGCCCAGGTGCTGTCCGACGGAACGCCGAGCGCTAGGGCGAGTTCATCGGGAACGATCCCCGCCAACAGGGCATCATATTCGGCGTTCATGCGCTGATGGACCTTCGGCTTACCGCCTGGATTCCCAGATTCCCCCGGTTGGAACTGGAACGCATGCCGTTCCCCCTTCTTAAACGGCAATCGTTGGGGAGACACACATCTTTCGCCTGGTTCGGCGAGATTTCCCCTCAGCGATCCGTCAAAACCGGTTCTTCCGCATTCTTGGTGAAGGGCGTCAGTTTCTGTCTACGGCCGCGTGGAGCGCCAGGGCGGATCAAACGTTCGAGCAGCGGCATCGCGGGCCAGGCAAGCGGTCGCTGTCTTTAATGCCACCTCACAAGTCATCTTCGCCTGCCGGCGCCAGTGAGCGTTCAAGTATCAGCCGATCAGTAGAGTTCTGCAGGGCAGTGCGATCGGCACTTTGGCATAGATGGTCGCCTCCAGAGTTGGCGCACTCACAAGTCCTGTGCGTCATGGAGAAGGCGATCCAGCAGGTTCAAGAAGGGTCGTTTTACCAAACGAAGCCAATAACTTCTTTGTTGTGAGCAATGCTAGCTGCGTAGTGATTCTTATGCTGTCATGCAGTAGGCGATTCGGCCCAGACTTTGTTAGGACACTGGGCGGGGCAGTATGATCGCCGCGGCTTCTGCTTCGTAACTCAATTCGCCGTCAGTTCTCCACGCTAGCGAACTTCTTCTCTTCCGCTGCCATGTGCAGCCGCATCATGCGAGTGAGGTCTTTGCCGTCTCTCTTCAACTGGTTGACGGCATTCTCCAGGTCGCCGGTCTGGCTCAAATGCGCGATCCTATCGCGGAAACTCTCCAGGCAGGTGGCCCAGGCAACCGTTATGGGGATGCCCCACCCATGCTTCCTTTGCTAGGGTGGGTTTGTTGCAACACGGGACTCTTGATTAGCTTGGCTTTGGATTCAATGTGTGGTCCACATGGTCGGGATCGCGGGCAATGAGCGTTAGATACGCCCGCGTCGGCTGATCCGGTTCCGCCCGCCCCTGTTCCCAATCCCGTAGCGTGCCCAGAGGAATGTGATAGCGGGTCGCAAATTCCTCTTGCGTCAGTTCCAATGCTCGCCGGATGATTTTTGCCTGTGGTGTTCGCTTCATCCACTTGAGGTCGGTTTGGGTGAGCGGCTGTGCGTCGCGATCCGCGCGCGCGGCCCTCTCAATGGCCTCGGCGGTCATCGGCCGGGGAGGCTTAGGCGTTTTGCCTGAAGTAGTCGTCTTGCTCATGCTGCGTTGCTCTCCGAGCTGAAACAATGCGAATGCGCTCCTCGCGTTCTGTGTAGGCTACGAACAGCACAACGTGACCTTCCGCCATGCCGATGAGGACAAAACGCTGCTCGCCGTAATCTTCACGATCATCGAGGCGCTCGACGGCAAACGGATCTCTGAACACTGTCGTCGCCAAATCGAAGCTCACGCCATGGGCTTCCAAGTTGGCCTCGGCTTGGCGGTGTGCCATTCAAATTTCAATTTCATGATACTACGGGATACCAGTAGTCCTGTCGACTAGGAGAAAATCTTCGAGCAGCTTGATCGTTGGCGCCCTTTTTCGTAGCTGGATTTCCGCTCTAGTTCTCCACGCTGGCGAACTTCTTCTCTTCCGCTGCCATGTGCAGCCGCATCATGCGAGTGAGGTCTTTGCCGTCTTTCTTCAACTGGTTGACGGCATTCTCCAGGTCGCCGGTCTGGCTCAAATGCTCGATGCGATCGCGGAAATTCTCCAGCCGCACCCGCATTTCGTTGTGCTGGCGCTTCATCTCGCGAGCGAACGAAGCCAGCTCCGGACTCATCCTCGCGATGGTTTCCAGCACGGTGGTTTCTTCATGCTCGTAGTGCCGGGGGAGCCACTCCGCCATCCACCTACCGCGGCTCATCGCCTGGTTGGCGGTGGCGAGGTCGGTGAAAACCTCCGCGTAGCAGGCCATCTGTTCCAGGGCGGCATCCATCTGGTCCAACTGCGCCACCAGTTCTCCGTGTTCTTGGTGAATGCTGAGGGTCTCTTCGTGGAACTTCGGATCCAAGCCTGCCATGGTGCACCTCGCCAGCTTGATGGTCGTCCTGCGGCGCCACCTCGGCAGTGACCGAAATCACCTGCCGGGGTGATGTTCGGCGATCCATGCCAAAAGAAAACCGGAGCTGCCAGGTTCCGGCTCCGCGTGCGTTTCTTGGGCCTCGGCCTACTTTTTGCCTTGCACCGCCGCCAGGCATTGCCCAAACAGATCCAGCAAATGCTGGGCATAGTCCTCGGCTTTCGAAACGGTGCCGCCCTGGAAGCCGGCTTCCGGCGAGCCGGTCTTCCCATATCCGGTGGTGACGGCGATGAATTTCATCATGTCAAGTGCAATGTCTTCGTTGCGACGCATGATTACATTACCGATCCCTTGTTCCTCCATAAGTGCTGACCTCCCTGTAGGCCGGCTTCGAGCGCCGACGGGCAAGAATCATAGCAGAGAGCGGGGCGTCACACTTCGAACCCGACGTAGCACACTCGGCCCACGATGTAGTCGTGATAACTCCTGCCGCGTTCGATGCGCACCAGTTCCACGGAGTGCTGCGGGTTCTGCGGCCGCAACACTAGGTGATCGCCGGAAACCGAGACGTAGCCGATGAGACAGCGGGCCTCGGCATGCGCCGCGTAAATGTTGGGTCGCAACCGGCGGTACGGTTGCAAGGAATTGTAGTGGCGGTCCACCAGCAGAGTCACGCCGGCAAGGATGTGCGGAAACATACCCCCGGCCGCCTTGGCGTCGAGTCGGAGGAGCACGAAGCGCACTTCGGGGAGTTGTTCCCCCGAGTCGGATTCATCGTGACCAACTTGGAGACACCCAGCCGGAGCGTGGTGTGTTTCTACAACAAGCGCGGGATGGCAGAGCAGTGGATCAAAGAGGGGAAGCAAGCGGTGAAGATGACGCGGCTGAGTTGTCATCGTTTCCGCTCCAACCAAGTGCGGCTCGCGCTGAGCCTGCTGGCCTACAACTTGGGCAATTTGTGGCGGCGGCTGACGTTGCCCAAGCGAATCGAGAACTGGTCGCTGAGCTTGCAGCAACGGCTCGTGAAGACGGGCGGACGGCTGGTGAAGCACGCCCGCTATTACTGGCTGATGCTGGCGGAAGGATATCTGACGAAACGGTTTTCGGCAGTATGCTCGGGCGGCTCGCCGGGCTGTTGCTTCCGGCGGGATAGCTGGGGCTGCAGGAACCGAGAAATCGATCCAGAACCAAGAGGGGACGGAAAAGTGTCTGACAAAACCGGATGGGGAGGCCGTGGCCAGCAATTGGCAACTCACATTGCCACAGTCTGGACGCTAGCCCAAGCCTTTCGGGCCGAAACCATAAGTACGGGCCACCTAACCTCGTCCAGTCGTGTTCGTACTTCCGTGCGACCAGGCTGGTGTCGCTAACTAGGTCCGCCAATTCAATCCATGACGGGTTCCATTCCTTCTGGTCCACAGTCAAATACACAGGGAACTGCTCCGCCTCGAAGGTTGTACCCTTCCTCTTGATTACGACGACGTCGGCTCTTTCCTCAAACTCTCCTTTGGCCAGCGGTTCGTCAATGCCGGCAGGGAGATACAGCAGCAGCGCCGCCGTTTCCCCGTCCGCAATCAGCAGCGGCGGTTGGTGAAGTGGTGAAGTTGATCATGTCGGGTGGCGGGGAATCCGCTTTGTCGGCCCATTTCGTCTCCATCCGAACCAAGGCGAGGGTCATGGCATACAACTGTAATGCCTGCTTAAAGGACAATCGCCTCTTCGGCGTCCGATACTTCACTCCCTTTGCTGTGGCCGTGGCGTCCGTCAACTGGTCGACGGCTTTGCGCAACTCGTCCAGCTTCCAAATGGAATAATCCTCCAGCGCCATGGCTGGCACTAATTCGTTGTGCAGATTCTTCAGTGGACCGGAGAGTTGAGATTCGGGAAGCGACCAAATCATGCATAGCAATGGCATGGGGCTGAAAGCGGGATCTTCGTTGGCATAACTGGCAACGAATCTGCGATCGGCTGGATCGTCAGGGTGGACTCTCTTTTCGGGTCCCTCGAGGCTCGTACCCAGGGTTGGGTAGTACTTGTGAATCAGGCTCCAGCCCGTTTGGTCCACGCTTAGGAGTGCTTCGCTGACTCTGGCCACCGGCTCGGCTTTGCTGTCGTATGCGTCAATGTCCTCGCGATGAAGCCCTAGCATGCTATAGGGAAGGGTTGGCCTGTCGGGATTGGGTTTCTTCTGGGCCGGAACTCCCCAAACCACCCCAGGCAACAAACCCGCAATAAGCATCCCGGCGATACGAACTCTTATCCAGCCAACCATTCCGGCGACCCTTATTCGTTTATCAGCGGAAGACCCTTCTCTCGCCACTCGCGAATGCCGCCGTCCATGGAAGCGACATCGGTATATCCCATTCTTTGCAGGGCGTCAGCCGCCAGCGCCGACCGGAACCCGCCACCGCAGTACAAAACCAAGGGAGTACCCAGGTCAGGCACGCGCTGCTCCACGTCGCGCTCGATGATTCCTTTGCCCAGATGCATGGCCGTCGGCAGGTGGTCCTTCGCCCACTCGTGGTCTTCGCGGACATCGATGAGGAGAAAATCTGCCTTGTCGTCCAGCATTTGCTTAACGTCGTCCACGGTTACTTCGCGGACACTCTGTTTGGCGGCGTTGACAATGTCGAGAAATCGGGGCGAGTGATGAGGCGCTGCCATGCGGAACATGATAGCGCGAAAAATAAGTCTGGAATGTGTTTTCCTAGAACTGCCCCGCCCTAGCCAAAACCGTGCTGGAACGGGCCCCCGAAACTAAGCAAAGCACCTCCTACAGGGAGACGATCTTCAGGCCGGGGATCATCTGAAAGTGGCGAAGGTTGCCGGTAGCCACGCTGTAGCCGAGTTCGAGGGCAGTCACTCCGATCAGCAGATCGGAGAGGGGAAGGCGTACGCCTTTGGCCTGGTTCTCGCCGTCGATCTGCCCGCTGCGAAGCGCAATCGGCACGGTGATTGGATGGATGGGCAACGCCGTGAGTAGTTCTTGGATGAACTGGTGTCGCGTAGCTTTTCGCGGCGGCGTGTCGGCGCGGGCCGCACCGTGGGCCAGCTCGATCAGCGTGACCACGGAGATGGCGATCTCAGTATTGCCCGTTGCGCCGGAGATGGCAGCGAGCATTTGTCGCGCATTCTGTCCTTGGCGTTCGGCGGTGATCAGTACGCTGGAGTCGAGGATCAGTCCCATGCGGGTGGTTCTAGCGGTTCGCGGTGGCTCTCGATGGCCGCCTCGACGTCCTTAGCGAAGTCGGCGTCCATGATTGCTGTCGAGTCTTCAGGTAACAGTGCAATGCACTCCGCGATGGTGCGGCGCCGCGGAACCGGGGAATGGATCACCGCCACCGGCAGCTTGCCGCCCTCGGTCTCGATGACCACTTCCGCCCCTGCGCGAACGCGAGCCAGCACCGAGGCGAAGTCGTTGGCGGCTTCCGCTTCCGAGATGTGGATCACTGGGGACATGGCACGATTATACCGCCATCCTTTCTCCTGATTTTGTGCCCCGGGCCTCAAACGCCATCAAAGGTCCTCGTCGTCCTCCTCCTCCTCCAGTTCTTCGCCGGGATATTGGGCCTCGTAGTAGAACTCCAGGTCCTTGTCCAGCTTGGCCCAGAATGCCGCATCCTGGACCGGAGGCGAGTCGTTGCGCAAGGCATGCTCTCGCGACGTAGCCCGCAGGGTGAGCATCTGGTTCAGCGCATCCAGCAGGCCCCAGTCGTCGGCGCGCCAGCTCGCCACCGGCTTGTTCTTGTAGGCCAGCATTTTCCTGGCAAGTTCGCCGGTCTTGATGTTGCGAAGCACGGGATACAGCTCGGCCCAGAGCCGTGGGGTGTACTCGTCGTCCACAAAACGCAGTGGCATTTCCATGGTGCCATTTTGATTGTCCTCTGCGAGTAGGGCAAGCTTTATGTTGGTACTGCCCCTCCTGCGACACCTGCGGGGTGACGACGAGGGCTGAGCACGGAAGGCCCTAGCCGCGCGCATCGTCCGGCACAGCCAACTCCGCCAGCTTGCCGATATCCGGCACTTCCAGATCGGGATGGGCTTCGACCAGCTTGGTGGCTGCCGCCTCTTTGCCCTGCCTGCGATTAACCCACACCGTAGTAATTCCCAACGAGCGCGCAGGTACCACATCGTGGTACAAGCTCTCGGCGACGTGCAGCAGGTGCTCGCGTGGAATTTTGAAGCGCCGCAATAGCGCCTCGAAATTATTGAACGACGGTTTGTAACTGTGCACCTGTTGAGCGGTTACAACGGCGTCGAAGCCCACCGCCAGCTTCAGCGCGGTGTAGGCGAACAGGTCATCGTCAATATTGGAGAGGACCGCCAGCTTGTAGCGGGACTGCAAACGGCGCAGCGCGGGGACCGTGTCGGCAAAGGGCTGCCAGTTGCGGATCGACTCCGCTAGGCCGTTGGCATCCGCGGCGCTGACAGAGAAGCGCAACTCGCGCCCGAAGCCGCGCACCACCTGCGCCAGCACTTCGCGATAGCTGCGGTAAGGACCGCCCTGGGCGCGTGGCTCAAACTCCGAATACAAGCTGATGATCTGGGCCTCGCTGAGCGCGTGGCCCTTGCTCTCCAGCAACGGACGCAGATAGCCGAGCAGGCCGGTTTCCCAGTCAATCAGTGTGCCGTAACAGTCGAACGAAAGCCATTCAAAGCGCGAGAAGTCGAGCATGGAGGTTTTGAGTGTAGCAGCCGTCAGGACGACGATTTTCCCGTGCCGGCCATGGGCGTTACCTTGTGCGAAGCAAACTTGCGCTCGAGGGCTTCCAAGGGAGATACCGCCGGCCCTTTTTCGGCCGGTTGGGCGGGGGCAGGAGCGCTTTTCGGTTGGGCTTCGACATGCTGCCCGACCGCCGGTTGCGGCGCGGCACTTTCGTCGCCAGCAACTGCCGCGGACTCTCGCGACTCCGCCTCTCGCGACGCAGCCAAGCCTTTCTCCAGAAACTTCTTGGTATTCAGCAGCGGACGCGCCAGCGATGGGTTGTAGCTGGTCCACGGGCTGTCGAACTCCGCCTCACGTTCGAACTGTGCGCGCATGCTTTCCATCTTGGAGTCGAGATCGTCGAGATAGTGCAGCATGAGCGCCTCGGGAAACATGGGCAGTTTAGGCGAACCAAATTCATACTGCCCGTGATGGCTGATGATCATGTGCTCGATCAGGATCTTCAGCTCGGCGGGAAAGCCGGGCAAATGGGTGAGCTTCTGGTGCAGCATTTCCAGCTCGATAATCATGTGCCCCAGCAACTGGCCCTCGGTGGTGTAGGCAATCGAGCGCTGATAGGCGAGTTCGTGCAGCTTGCCAACATCGTGCAGGAATGCGCCGGTCAGCAGCAGGTCGCGGTCCACCTGAGGATAGTTGCGGGCGGCAAGGTCGCACACCGTAAACAGCGAGACCACGTGATCGAGCAGGCCGCCGACGAAGGCGTGGTGCAGTGTCTTGGCTGCGGGCGCGTTCTTGTACGCGGTGACAATGGCCTCGTCGGCCATGAATTCCTTGAGCAGCGATTTCAGCCAGCGGTTCTCGAAGCTCTCGACAAATTCAGTCAACTTGCGCCATAGCTGATCGATGTCCTTCGAGGTCTTGGGAAGGTAGTCGGAGTAGTCGATCTCCGCATCTTCCAGCTTGCGCAACTTGTGGATGGTGAGCTGCCAGCGGCCATTGTACTTGTGGACCACGCCCTTCACTTTGACGAAGTCGTCCTGCTCGAACGTGTCCACAGTGTCGGCGACGTTGTCCCACATGTTGGCTTGCAGTTGCCCGCTGCGGTCGGCCAAGGTGAGGGAAAGGTAGAGGTCACCACTCTTTTTCGATTTCACCTGCTTGGCAGCGACCACGAACAGCGAGGTGATGGTCTGGTTCTCCAGGCGGGCGCAATCGCAAATGTAGAATTCCTTCATAGCGGGAACCGTGGCACATCGCGGCAAGACAATGCGGCCAAGGGTTCATGGTATCGCACTTGGCGGTGGATGGCGCCAGAGAAACGCGGGGCGAGAGCCTCTATTCACTGATTGATTGGGATAGATTGTGAAGGCCGCACCACGCAAACTACGGCCACTTTGACCTCTAGAAAAGCCCGAATTTTTTCTTTTTCTTTGCCTTCGACGAGCCTTCGGTCGCCGCCGTGGTGTAGATCGGCTTGGTTTCGTTGGGGCTGGCGCCGGTGTCAGTGTAGCCGGCCTTGATGTCGATGTAGGCATCCTCGCGCAGCTTAGTCAGGTAATCGCGCAGCGCGGGCTGCATCTTGGTCATATAGATCTGTTCTTGGACCCGGCCCTCCACTTCTTTCAAAGGAGGAATACCGGCGGTCTGGTGTTCGGTGACCTTCAAGATGACCCAGCCCTGATTGGTGCGCACCGGCTCGGTGTAGCCACCCGCGTTCATGGCAAACACCCGCTCCTCGAGATCTTTGGAAAGGGTACCGCGCTTGAAGTATTCCAGGTCACCGCCCAGCGCGGCAGTCGGACCCTCAGAGTACTGCTTGGCCAAGTCCTCGAATTTGCCACCCTTCTTCAGCAGCTCGTAAACCTTGTCTGCCTTGGCCTCGGCTGCTGCCACCACTTCCGGGCTCGGGATCTCCGGTAGCGCCTCCTGCCCTTTCTCGGTCTTCACCGCCGGCTGCTTCTGGGTCGAAATCAGAATCTCACTCATGCGGACCTGTTCCGGGCGCTCCATCTCGCTCTTGTGCTGGTCGTAAAACTGCTGGATCTCCTGCTGCGACACGTTGATGTGCCCGCCCACCTCCTGGCTGATCACGTGCTGCGTGATGATGCTGTTCTTCATGTTCTGTTTGAATTCTTCCCACGAGACGCCCTGCGCCTGCGCCGCCTTCTCCAGGTCCTCCATGGACTCGGCGTGCATCTGTTTGCGCAACTCGTCCAGCCGCTTGACCAGGTCGGTGTCCGCGGAGATCGCCAGCTCCTCGCCTTTTTGCAACAGCAGCTGCTGGTCAATGAGGTCGCGGAGCAAGTCCTGCTCACGCTCTTTGGGGTCGGACGGACCACCGGAGGGGTCCGGCTGGCGGGACTCGGCCTGCAATTGCTCCTGGCTGCGGCGCAGATCGGCCCGGGTGATGATGTTGTTGTTAAGGCGGACGATAATTTCCTCGACGACGGTGTCGTCCTGGCCAGCCGATGGGCTGGTTTGGGCCATCAGCCAGGGTGTACCGACGAATGTGGCAAGCAGAAGGACAGCAAATCTCTTCATCAAATACCTGATCAGGCGGGCCTGCAGACGCGCAGTCTCACCCTGAGATCAAAATCGCTTTCGTTGCAGTCATTCTACCGCGTCTGGGCATGTTCTGCTGGCGCGAGGCGGCAGTGGAAAATACTGCCGCCGCCGGCCGGCGCCGGGAGCTAATCTGGCGGGAAGCCCTGGGGTTTGCGTGATTCGGTTCGGCTCGCTGTTTACGGCGCCATGCCGTCGTCCATCCACTGCTTGAACTTTGCGATTTGCGCTTTGGGCCAGGGTTCGTCGCACGGCATGCTGCCGTCGTCAAGTCGGGAGTAAATCGCCTCGGCGTGGGTTTTGACGTCATCGTAGGCCGACAGATCCATGCCGAACTGTTTCATGGTGTCCACATCGGGAGTGTCACGGAACAACGGGCGAATGTCGTTGGCGAAGCTGAGAGCCATGCAGCACCTACGAAGAAGAATTTTGTCACAAACCGGAAGGAAGTTCCCCTCGCCTCGATCGATTATTCGTGAGGTCGGCGACCCAGGCCGTAGCCGGGCGCTATCACGTTACGCTATTTCTCCAGCTTGTGACGCGCATCACTGCGTCTTTTGGCTTGATTCGGGCATTGTGTTCGGGTATCGTCTGGTTTCCATCCAGATAGACCGCTCTCACGGCTGGAATTACCTCTACGATCCGAAAGTTGCCGGAGTGGAGCCCATGCGCCTCAATCGTCTCCGTGCGGACGCTTCCTCGTTGCCTTCTTCCGCAACAAGGCGCAACTGGCATTTGCGGCTGAGCGTTCTCTTGATCGGTTGTTGCGCCTGCTTGTCAACGTACCTCGTGGCACAGCAGAGAGCTTCCATCCAGCAAACGCCGCGGGCCGTACAGAACGGCACCGCCCAGCTCATCGGACCTTGTGGCTCCGATCAGATGTTGCGCCTGGTCTTCGCTCTGAAGCCGCCCCATCTGGCGGAAGAAGAGCAGTTCCTGAACCACTTGCAGGACAGAGACTCGCCGCTGTTCCACAAATATTTGAGCGAGAAGGAGTGGAACGAACGCTTCGCACCGTCGGCGCAAGATGAGCAGGCAGTGGCGGCTTGGGCGCAGAGCCAGGGGCTGACCATCACGCAGCGCTATCCCAACCGTTTGTTGGTGGATGTCGAGGCGCCGGTGGCGATCATCGAGAAGGCGCTCGACGTCGCCATCAACCGCTACCAGATTGGAAGTGCCTCGTACTACTCCAATGATCGTGATCCTGATCACCTCGAACCTGGCGATCGTGCCGACCACTAACGGCTCGATCGATGCCTTTGCCTCCGGGATCACGCAACTGGTCCTCGACATCTCCAGCTACTTCGCGCCGTAGAGTGTTGCTCTTGTAACTAGCTGGAGGAGCTCGGCGATTCGCAATCGTCGTCAGCTCGGCATCTCGTCCCGCAATGCAGCTCATCCCAACGGTGCCGTTCGACTTCGGTTTCCCGCGTGAACAAGTCGTAGCCGTCGTCTTCCGGAAGGTCGCACTCATCTCTGACGTTCAACATGGCAGTCATCCTCGCGGCATCCGCTGCTATTATGGTCGGCCTTGCTGGCGGACGTGCGCAGTGACGCAGCGCACCTTAGCGAGGGTTGGTCGTCCCGAAGCTGCACTGTTGCGATTTGCAACACATAGCGCCATGCGGGCTCCGGTGACGCGGTTCTCCAAAAAGTCAAAGTGGACTAAATGAAGCAAGAAAGGCCAATTGTTCTCTTTCACCTACTACTCTTGGCGCTCTCATGGCGGTAAAGTGGGAAAAATTTGTATTCCGAGCCAGAGAACCTGCTTTCCCTCCCTCTTCAGCAGCCTGCTAGGGATGCGGCTTGACCGGTGGAACTTGGCGTTCTGCTGCCGGCGGCACCCTTTTGCCGCCCCGGCGCTGCTCCTCGCGATCGATCTGCAGGCGCAGGTCGCGAATCAGGATCGTCCACATGCGGGCGTTGCTGTTCAGCAGGATTTGCAGGTTCTGGTCCCGCAGAAAGGTGATCTCGCTGCTCATGTTGTTGAGCAGACTCTCCATGTGGTTCAGATCGGTTCGCATCTGCGCCAGATCGTCACCCGCTTCGCCAGGTGATGGCCGCGTCGCGGCTTGCCCCGCAGTGTCTGCCTGACTTTGCCCGCCCTGAACCGACGGACTGAGCTGCCCGCTAGCGCTTTGCGCCCATGATGTCGAACTCAACAGAAGTAGAAAAAGCAGTTGCCGCATCATCGCCGCACCCCTCCCAAATTGTAATAGTTCAAACCGGTCCTGGAGACGGCGGCCTTTAGCGCGAGCTGAATTCAATCTCCGGGGTGGCTGCCAGCAGGCTGCGCGTGTAGGGATGCTGCGGCGCAGTGGTGATCTGCTCGGTGGCCCCAACCTCCACCAGTTCTCCGCGCTGCATGACCGCGATGCGGTTCGCAAGGTAGCGCACGATGGGCATCGAATGAGAGATGAAAAGGTAAGTCAGCGAGAAATCGCGTTGCAGTTGCTTCAGCAGATTGACGATCTGCGAACCGACACTTACATCGAGCGCGGAAACCGGTTCGTCGGCCACGATGAATCGCGGCCGCAACACCAGGGCCCGCGCGATCCCGACGCGTTGCCGCTGCCCCCCGCTGAATTCATGTGGGTAGCGCTCGAGAGCTGAGGCATCCATTCCCACGGCGCGCATCGCCTCGGCTGCGCGTTGGCGGCGGTCGGCACGGCCGCCGGTTCCATGGATGGCCATGGGCTCGCAGACAATCTGCTCAACCGTCATGCGGGGATCGAGGGAGCCGAACGGGTCTTGGAAGATGATCTGCATGTCGCGACGCAAGTGACGGAGTTGAGCTCCGCCGGCGCGCAATACGTCGTGACCATCGAAGAGCACCTCACCTGAGTCTGGTTCGACGAGCCGCAACAGCATTCGCCCCAACGTGCTTTTGCCGGAGCCGGATTCGCCGACCAGCCCCAGCGTTTCCCCGGACTCGATCGCCAGCGACACGCCGCTGACGGCGCGCACCTGCCCCGATGTCCCGGTTCCAAACATGGTTTGACCGGAGCTGAAGGTTTTGGTGAGGTTGCGGGCTTCCAGCAAGGGCATGGTGGTGATGGTAACAAATGGCGGTAGGACTGTTGTCCTGCTGAGCGAGTGTTCGCCGCGGTTGGCGAACGCGAGTCGAAGCACCCCTATAGGTCGAGCTGACCCTTTTGGTAACTATAGGGGTCCTTCGACTCCGCCCAGATGACAGCGGTTGATTGGAGTCGCTGAAACGAAAAATCCAGATTGGGTGAATGCCGCACGGGACTTGGTTCTTACCAGATTTTCACAATTCCGCGCGCGGTCAACGTGACGGCAAGCTAGGTTTTTCATTTGGCGAAATCCGCGAAAATTGCGCCCCAAGAGACACCTCGCCAACCTTGGTTTTCAGGATTGCACAAAAATTCGGCATTTCTCTGTGGACGCGCTGCACTCGATTGAAAACAGAGGAGATAAAATTGCAAAAAAATTATTGACATTTGTCGTGGCAGGAGTAAAAACACACTCGTTCCTTGACAGTTTTGCAGTTGTCCCAAGTCGGCAGAGACTAAGGGCTGAAGCGAGTTCACTGCTGCTGCGCCTCAGGTGCAGCAGAAGAAGAACCGCAACGGTAGGCAGCCACTGCTGGCTAAGGAAAACGCGAGACTGGTCAAGGGCAAGACGGAATCCCGAGGCGTTGAGCGGTCATTCCGGCTGGTGACGAGCCCAAGATTCAAGCTGAACATGCCCTGCGTACGCCAGTACCAGTCGCACAGTCCAGCAGGAACTGAATGCAAGTCATTGGTCCAGAACAACGGCCCAACACAGCCCTCGGGATTCTTCATTGATTCACAGTCCTCCCCCGCCTGTGGATTGCGTTCCGCAACTCCCTTCAACCGCACCTGAAATCAACCTGCGGGCCGGAATGCTTCATCCCGGCCTACATCTTTTTGTCCGCCGCCCGGCCGGGTCTGCCGAGTGCGAGACGGGAATCCGGTCGGAGTAAAATCTTGACAGCCATGGCCGACCTTTTTACGCCCGCCCAGCCTCCCGCGCAACAGCGCAACTGGATGCCTATCGTTATGGGCCTGATTGCCGTGCTGGTGGTCGTCGGGATCATCGTCGCGCTCACGCGCAGCCATGCACCAACTGGCCCGCAGACCAATCCTTATGCGGCCAAGCTGCAACTCTCTAATCCCAAGCTGAGCGCTGCGGAAAACTATGTCGGAGGCACGGTCACCTATCTTGATGTGAATATCACGAACACGGGCGACAAAGCTTTGATTGGCGCCGACATGAAGGCGGTGTTCAAGAACACCTTGGACCAGGTGGTGCAGACCGAGACCCTGCCGCTGCACGTGCTGGCGGAAAACCAGATGGGCGGATATCCCGACTTGGTGGACTTGGGCCGCTCGCCGATTGGTCCGGGCCAGACCAAGACGGTTCGTGTGAGCCTCGAGCACATCTCCGCCGACTGGAATCGGAGCTACCCTGAGATCCAGTTGGTGAATTTAAAGCTAAAGTAAGGCTTGCCGGTGTTCGTTTCCGAGGCTGAAGAGATCAATCCCCAACATCTCACACGCCTAATCGGGAGAGCCAAACTCGCAGGCCAAATTGCTAAACGCTAGTTGCTAATTGCTATTCTTCCAACAGCGCCCCTTCCCGGTGGTTGCTAGAATGAACCTGCATGCCCGACGTCAAGACAACGCGCCTCACGGAGATGGTGAAAGCCGCGGGTTGAGCCAGCAAGCTAAGTCCGGCGGTGCTGGACTCGGTGCTTGGGAAATTAGCCCGGCAACACGATCCCAATGTGCTCATCGGCTTCGAGACAGCCGACGACGCCGGCGTGTATCAGCTCACGCCTGAGCTGGCGCTCGTTCAAACTGTCGATTTCTTTACCCCTATCGTTGACGATCCCTACGTCTTCGGACAGATCGCGGCCACCAACGCGCTCAGCGACGTGTACGCCATGGGCGGGCGCCCGATCAGCGCGCTGGCGCTGGTGTGTTTTCCCGACAGCGGCGACCTCAACGTGCTGGAAGAGATGCTGGCCGGCGGACTATCGAAGATGATCGAGGCCCACTGTACCGTGATCGGCGGGCACAGCATTCGCGACGAAGAGATCAAGCTCGGCTACGCAGTGACCGGAACCATTCATCCGCAACACGTGCTGGCCAACAGTGGCGCGACGACCGGCGACCGGCTCGTCTTCACCAAGGCGATCGGCACGGGCGTGATCTCGACGGCGATCAAACGCGGCAAAGCCGAGGCCGTATGGATTCGCGACGCGGTGTGCTCTATGACCACCCTGAACAAAACCGCGGCAGAGATCGTGATTTCATCGCCTGGATTTGAGGTGCACGGCATGACCGACATCACCGGCTTCGGCCTGATCGGTCATGCCAGAGAGATGGCCATCGCTTCCGGCATTAGCCTGCGCATTCATGCCTCGCGCGTGCCCCTGCTGGACGGCGCAGTGGAATGTGTTCGCGCCGGATACGTTCCCGGCGGCCTGAAAGCGAACCGCAGCTTTGCCGAGAGTTGCGTCGAGTTTGATGACGGCGTGCCGGAAGAGATTCGCACGCTGCTCTTCGATCCGCAGACGGCGGGAGGATTGCTGATCTCGGTCGCGGAAAAAGATGCTGAGCGCTTAGTTGCAGCCTTGCGCAACTCTGGAATCGGCGCCGTGGAAATCGGCGAAGTCATTGCCAAGCAAAAGCCGCTGATCAGGGTAGTAGCCTAACCAGCGAACTGGTCGACCCTTAGCAAGGGATAACGGGACCAGCTTCCGTTTCACCGGATTGCGTCTTCCGGTTCGGGCGGCGTCTTGGGCGCTTGGCGAAGAAACGTCATCAACTTATCTCCCATGGCCTTTCCCGCACGCTTCCTGAAGAAGTCGGCCGCCGTTTCCACAACCCCAACCTTCTCCGCCACGGCCACAGCGATCCACTGATTCAGCGACACCCCGTCCTCTTTGGCAAGGCGCTGGGCTGCCTTCTTGATAGACACAGGAAGTTTCAACGGATAGGTAGCTTTACTCATCATCGCACCTTCTTCAACAGGTCGGCTGGGCCGAGCACGGAGATGCCAAACCGGGCGGCAGCCACCGCAAAATCACGGACGTTGTAGGTGACCACAGCATCCGCACGACCGTTGATAGCCGCTTCCAACACCATCTCATCGTTCGGGTCCCGGGCCTGAGGCCTCCAGAGAAAATGTACCTCGACGGGCTCGATCAAAGCTGCAAGTTCTGCAAGAAATTCATCGATTCTCTCTGGCGCCAACCCGTGCGCTAGGCGTTGTTCAGGACGCTTCAGCACATCCTCATACTCTAGAAACAGCGGCGGAGTCGCCAAGAGTACCAGCCGCCGATTCGCTACCAGACGCAGGACAGCATTGCCGGCTCCCAACCGCGTGCGAAGCCCAGCCACCACCACCGACGTGTCGAGGACGACCCTACGGATCATGGGACATCCTATACGATGTCACACTTCATGAGATATTTCAATGTAGCCGACGTACTCTGCTTTGGCTTGCTGATGGGAATGTCGGGATCGGCGTCTTTCCAAAGGTTGAGAAAATTCTGATACGACTTGCGCGCGGCGGCCAATTGCCCTAGCTAGTACGTCGTCGAGGAGTTCCGCGGGATGAAGGAAGATAGCCCACCCTTCGGAGTGGGCTATGGCTGACAGCGCTTGTACTACGCCTGCGCCGGCCGCTCCGGGGCCACGTTGGGTTGCTGGCCGGGGGCTGGCTTCAGCACCTGCTGTACGTCGTCCTTGGGCGGTTGAGTGTTGGGATCGACGCGCTCCGGAAGTTCCTTGCCTTCGATGATCATCTCAATCTCTCCGGCGTCGATCACCTCGCGCACCAGCAGCGTTGCGGCAATCTTTTCCAGGATCGGCCCATTGTTCTTCAGGATGTTGGTAGCCGATTGGTAGCCTTCGTCCACGAAGCGACGAACTTCCTGGTCGATCTTCCGCGCCGTCTCCTCGCTGAAGTCGCGGTGCTGGCTGATCTCGCGGCCCAGGAAGATCTGCTCTTCCTTCTTGCCGAAGGTCATCGGCCCCAGCGTGGACATACCGAACTCGCAGACCATTTTGCGCGCCAGGTCCGACGCCTGTTCGATGTCGTTTCCCGCGCCGGTGGTCATGGTATGCAGGAACAGCTCCTCGGCCACGCGGCCGCCCATCATGATGGCCAGTCGCGTTTCCAGATAGTCGCGGGTGTAGGTGTGCTTGTCGTCAACCGGCAGTTGCATGGTGACGCCCAGCGCCATGCCGCGCGGAATGATGGTCACCTTATGCAGCGGGTCGGAGTGCTCGCGCAAGGCCGCAACCAGCGCATGGCCGGCCTCGTGATACGCGGTCACCTTCTTCTCTTCGTCCGAGAGCAGCATGGATTTGCGCTCGGCGCCCATCAGGACTTTGTCCTTGGCCTGCTCGAAATCCCACATCAGCACCGTCTTGCGGTTCTGACGGGCGGCAACCAAGGCAGCCTCATTCACCATGTTGGCCAGGTCAGCGCCGGAGAATCCCGGCGTGCCGCGGGCCAGTACAGCAAGATTCACGTCGTCATTGAGAGGAATCTTGCGAGTATGCACGCGCAGGATCTCTTCACGGCCACGGACATCGGGACGCGAGACCACCACGCGGCGGTCAAAGCGGCCGGGACGCAGCAGCGCCGGATCAAGCACGTCAGGGCGGTTGGTAGCCGCGATCAGGATGACGCCGTCGTTGGACTCAAAGCCGTCCATCTCGACCAGCAACTGGTTCAGGGTCTGCTCGCGCTCGTCGTGTCCGCCGCCCAGGCCTGCGCCACGATGGCGGCCCACGGCGTCGATTTCGTCGATGAAGATGATGCAGGGCGCGTTCTTCTTGCCCTGCTCGAAGAGGTCGCGGACGCGGCTTGCGCCCACGCCGACGAACATCTCCACAAAGTCGGAGCCCGAGATGCTGAAGAAGGGCACATTGGCTTCGCCCGCCACCGCCCGCGCCAGCAAGGTCTTGCCGGTTCCCGGAGGCCCAACCAGCAGCACGCCCTTGGGAATGCGTCCTCCGAGCTTCTGGAACTTCTGCGCCTCGCGCAGAAATTCGATAATTTCTTTCAGCTCTTCCTTGGCTTCATCCACGCCGGCGACGTCTTTGAAGGTCACCTTCTTCTGCTGCATGGAGAGCAATCGCGCCTTGCTCTTGCCAAAGGACAGGGCCTTGTTGCCGCCACTTTGCATCTGGCGGATCATGATGAACCACAGCGCGCCCAGCAGAACGAACGGCGCCAGGTTGAGCAGCCAGGAGGGCCAGCCTCCCGACGCCGGGTCCTTCACCGTGATGTTGACCTTCTTGTCCTGAAGGATCTTGTACATGTCCGGATAGTTGGACGGAACCGTGACATGGAACCCAGCCTTGTCGTTCTTGAACTTGCCACTAACCTCCTGGCCGGTCATCGTCACTTCGGTGACGTTGCTCTGGTCCACTTGGGAAAGGAACTCGGAGAGGTTAATTTCGCGTTGCTTGGGGCTCGAGCTGCCGGCTTTGACGACCTGCCACAGCAGGACGCCCGACAACACGATTACCAGCCAGAACACGACTGTTTTGACCGTCGAATTCACTGAAAACTCCTGTCTAATGGGGCAGACACAAAGTTGTGCCTACCAACTTAGATGCTACCCCTGGACGCCGGATGTACAAATTCGGCGTTCTCTAGATTGTAACTCGTGCCTAAACGGAACGGCACGAAAGACTTAAAGAAAATTCGGAAAGCACTTGAGCCGCGATTCCATTTTGGAAGCGCTGGATTGCGTTCAAGCTACAGAACGTTATGGTGGTCGCTGTGCGAAAGGAATGGGATTCAAAACGCTTTGCATGGCAATGAGCCGCGACCTTTATCCGAGCATCTCGATCTTCACCGCATCGCCACTGCCGCTCCAGGCGAAGGCTCGCGCCACCGGAAGTCCGCCCACCCAAACGATTTGCTCGCCCTTGAGTACCACGGGCCATCCCAGACGCTGTCCGGCTGGGATGTGCTTCTCGGAGAACAGCCGCTTCAGCTTTTCTTCCGACTTGCTGTGCACGGGCCAGAAGCGATCGCCCGGACGCCAGTTGCGGACGATCAACTCCGGACCGAGCAGCTCGGTGCAAAGCAGGCTGCCAGGTGGTTCCTCTTTCGCGAATTCCTGCGGCACGGGGATGCATCGCACGGTCAACCCGATCTCCGCGATGTGGACCTCACCAGGAACAGGCAAGGTGTACTGGTAACTGGAGAATGGCGGTTCCACCTGCGGAGCTAGCAATTCCAGGCACCCACCTTGGCGTACTGCCAGCCACCCGCCGGTCAGCTCTGCTTTCGGCAGTTCGCCGAGGGCACAGTGCAGCAGCTTCTCGATGTGTTCGAAGTCCAACTTGAGATTCGCCGTCTCGACAAATCGCCGGAGCAGCCTGCGCTGCAATGCGAGCGGAAGAGCCCGGAAGTTCATCAATCTGAGGCGTTGCGCTGCCATGCGATCGTGCAGTTCCCGTTCCACCAGCGCCTGCCAATACTCTTCTTCCGCTCGCGACAGCTCCGCTGCGTCGCTCAGAACGTGCCGTAGATTCGGGTTGTACTCACGCTCCAGCAGCGGCAGCAGTTCATGTCGCACTCGGTTGCGGATGAAACGATAATCGAGGTTGCTCTCGTCTTCGTGCCAAGTCTGACCGAGAGCGGCGAGATACTGTTCGACCTCGGCGCGCGTGACTCCCAGCAGGGGGCGGACGATGCGAGCGCCAGGCTGGCGATGGGCCCTGTCTTGGTTCGGCGGGCTTTCAGGCACGCATTCCGCCGGCTGAAAACAGTTCGGTGCTGGGTTGTGGTAGAGCGGGCCTTCAGGCCCGCGTTCCGCGGACTGAAAAGAAGTAGGGGCTTTAGCCGCGATAGCGATCTCGGGGTAAATTCCGGCCAACCCGCGCGTGCCGGCGCCGCGCAGGAACTTCAGCAGCACGGTTTCGGCTTGATCGTCGAGCGTGTGCCCGGTCGCAACCGCATTCACTCTGTGCGACTCAGCCAGTGAACGTAGCCAGCAATAGCGCAGTTCGCGGGCTGCCGCTTCCAGGCTCAACTTCCTGGTGAGCGCGTGCTCGCGCACATCAGCGCGGCTGGAGAAAAATTCCAGGTCGTGCTGTTTCGCTAACTCCACGACAAAGGCTTCGTCGGCGTCTGACGCCTCGGCGCGCAGCCCGTGATTGAAGTGCGCAACCGCAAGCACGATGCCCAGCTCGGTTCGAAGCTCTAGCAGCACGCGCAGCAAGGCGACCGAATCCGCGCCACCCGACACGGCGACGCAGACGCGGTCGCCCGCCCGCATCAGCTTTCGTTCCAGAATGTAGCGAAGCACCTTTTCGCGCACGGAATGATGGTAATGCAGCCCTCAGCTTTCAGCTATCAGCCATCAGCTTTCAGCTATCAGCCGTCAGCTATCAGCCGTCAGAGTTTCGTGCTGTCATTCTGAGCGACGGCGGCCGCACTTGGCCGCTGGAGTCACTGACAACTGACAACTGCCCTCACGGCCTGGTGTCCGGCACCGTAATCGCGCGGAACATATACGGCAGCGCCTCGGCCACGATCATGGCCACCACGATCAGCGCGCCGCCGACAGCCTGGCGCGCCGACATCGGCTCCTTCAGCCAGACCACGCTGAGCACGGCCGCCACCACTGGCTCCAGACTGAACAGCACCGCCGACTCCGTCGGCCCGAGCCGCGTCTGGGCGGTCGCCTGTCCCCAGAAAGCGAAGACGGTGGACCCGAGCGCCAGGAAGAGTGCCGCGCCCGCAACCGGCCAGTGCGTCAGCGCCGAGAAGGCATTCTGAAACCCATACGGCGAGGGCAGAAACGCGGTCGCCACGACGGACACGACGCCGCAGATCATCACCTGCGAGCCTGCCAGCAGCCACGCCTCGGAGCGGCGGGTGAATGCGCCCATCATCACGATGTGGACGCCGCACAGAATGGCGCAGAGAAGTATCTCGACATCGCCCCGGTTCCAGCCGCTCCACCAGGCGCCCCGCAGATGGACCAGCAGATACATTCCGTAAACAGCGATCAGCGCGCCCAGCGCCGAGGCCAACTTCACCCGCTGGCCGATGGCGACGGCAATCAGCGGCGTAAACAGAACGTAGAGACCCGTGATGAAGCCGGCCTTGACGGTGGTGGTGAAGCGCATGCCATCGGTCTGTAGCCAGAAGACGACAACCAGGACGAGCCCGAGCCAGATGCCATCCAGCACGCCGCGCCGGGTAATGGGAATTCCCTTGGTGCGGATGATGACGAACATCACCAGACCGGCGAGAGGAAAGCGGAGCCCCATCAGCGCGCCCACGGAGAGACCGCCGTTGAGCACGATGCGTGTAGCAGGAAAGCCGAATCCCCATATCGTCGCCACCAGCGCGATGATGAGCACGGCGGTGCCGTGGGAGACAGACGGCGAATTGGGCCGAGAATTCATTGGGTAGGCACAAGGAAGCGGCTGCCTTTGCGGGCGGTCGCCGGAAGGTCACAAGAGGTTATAGGGGTCCTTCGACTCCACTCGGCTGCGCCTCGTTGCGTTCAGGATGACAGCAAGAAGGTGCGAGGAGTCCTACAGAGTAGGACTCTTGCTCTCGATCAGCCCCTTCACCCGCTCCACGAACGCCTCCGCCTTCACCGAGCCTTCGCCCCGCTCTTGTCCGCGGACGCGCACATTGACTTCGCCGGCTTCCATTTCCTTGTCGCCGACGACGAGTTGGAACGGCACCTTCTGCATGGCATGCTCGCGGATCTTGGCGTTCATCTTCTCGTTTCGCACGTCAACGTGTACGCGAACGCCGGCGGCCTTCAACTTGTCGCCGACTTCGTTGGCGTACGCGTGGTGCTTCTCCCCAATCGGCACCACGACGACCTGCGTGGGCGACAGCCACACCGGAAACGCGCCCGCGTAATGCTCGATGAGCACGCCGAAGAAGCGCTCGACTGAGCCGTACAGCGCGCGGTGCACCATCAGCGGCTGATGCCGCTTGCCATCTTCGCCGACGTACTCCAGCCCGAAGCGCTCGGGGAGCGTGAAGTCGAACTGCACGGTTGAGAGCTGCCACAGGCGGCCGATGGCGTCCACCAGCTTGATGTCGATCTTGGGGCCGTAGAATGCGGCCTCGCCGGGGATCAGCTTGTACTCGATGCTGCGCCGCTTCAGCGCCTTCTCCAGCGAGCGCTGCCCCAACTCCCACTGGTCGTCACGGCCGGCATAGGGCGAACGATCGTTCGGATCCCAGGTGGAAAGTTCCACGTGGAACTTTTCGAAGCCGTAGGTCTTCAGCACGGCGAGGGCGAAATCAATGCAGCCGACCACTTCATCCTCGATTTGCTCGGGCGTGCAGAAGATGTGGGCGTCGTCCTGGGTGAAGCCGCGCACCCGCAGCAGGCCATGCATCACGCCGGAGCGCTCGTAGCGATAGACGGTGCCCAGTTCGCCCAGGCGCACCGGCAGATCGCGATACGACTTCAGGCTGTCGCGATAGATCAGAATGTGGAACGGACAGTTCATCGGCTTCATGCGATAGTTGGCGTCGTCCAGTTCCATCGGGGTGAACATGTTCTGTGCGTAATAGCCTTCGTGGCCGCTGGTCTTCCACAGGTCCACGCGTGCGACGTGCGGCGTGAACACCAGCGAGTAGCCGCGCTTCAGATACTCGTCGCGCATCCAGTCTTCCATCTCCTTGCGCATGATGCCGCCCTTGGGATGCCAGAAGATCAGTCCCGGCCCCGCCAGCTCCTGGATGGAGAACAGATCGAGCTGCTTGCCCAGCACACGATGGTCGCGCTTCTTCGCTTCCTCGATCTTGCGCAGATACTCGTCGAGGTCCTTCCTGGAGAAGAATGACGTGCCGTAGATGCGCTGCAACTGCGGATTTTTCTCGTCGCCCAGCCAGTACGCGCCCGCGATGTTGAGCAGCTTGAACGCCTTGATGCGCCCGGTGGACGGAATGTGCGGCCCGCGGCAGAAGTCGGTGAACTTGCCTGTCTTGTAGATGGAGATCTTCTCATCGGGCGCAGTGAACTGCTCAATGAAGTGGCACTTCATGAAGTCGCCTTCCGACTTGAAGCGCTCCAGCCCCTCGGCGCGCGGCAGAAACTCGCGCGCGTAGGGCAGGTCCTGCTTCACCAGCTCCTGCATCTTCTTCTCGATGGCCTCCAGGTCCTCGGGCGTAAACGGTTTCTCGCGATAGAAGTCGTAGAAGAAGCCGCTCTCGGTTGCCGGGCCGTGACCAAGCTTGGTCTCGGGAAACAGCTCCAGCACCGCGGCCGCCATCAGGTGCGCGGAAGAATGGCGATAGACCTCCAGCGCTTCGGGATCGCGATCGGTAAGCAGGCGCAGTTCGACATCCTGCTCCAGCGGACGCGTAAGGTCGATGAGTTGCGCGTTGTTTTTGGCGGGTTCGGCTGCCGGAGATGCCGCTTCGCCAGCCGGATGGTGTCCGTTGCCAGCGCTGCCATTCCCGTTCGAAGCCAGCGGCTTGATCTGAGCGGCCAGAGCGGCGTCAGCTAGACGCGGGCTGATGCCCTTCGCAATATCGAGTGCGGAGGTGCCGCGGGGCACGTCTTTGACGCTGCCGTCGGGTAATTTTACATGAATATTTTCGGCCATGATGATCGCACCTGTATGCAGCTTCCACGCTGCGGGGTTGAAAGGGCCCGGCTTCAGCCGTACCGTTCAGAGTGCTCAAAATACACTGGGCTTTTAGCCCCTGAGGGATCTCTGTTTCTAAAGACAGGCTATCGACGAGATCGCATCAGCAGAATTTTGAGTGTATCGGAGGCAAGAAGCGAAGGGCAATGACGAGCCCCATCGCAGCCTCGGCGGAATGCGATGCTTACAGGGATGTTCGCTGGCGGTGAGCGCGCACTTCCAGCACCAGCGCGCCAATGAAGGCGGCTGAGCCAATGACCATGGCTGCGGGAATGGCCACGTGCTTGTAGGCGTTGGTCATATCAACCTGTGTACCTCTTATGATGCCATAAATCACGGTGCCGACGATACCACAAAACAGCCCCGCGCCCATGCCTGCGGCGGTGAACAGCAGCGTGGTAAACAGCACCCGCACCGTCGAGGTGAAGACGATGGAGATGGTGCTGCGCTGCTTGTTGCTGGGCGCCATGGCGGTGCTGTACATCACTTCTAGGGTACACCAGCGATGCAGGCCGGTGGCCGCCCGCTTGTTGCCCTTGCGTTACAATCAAGCCTCCATGTCTTCGACCTCCCAAGCCGTCACCCGAACGCCCGCCGAGGTCGTCCGCATGGCGCCGGTATCGCAGGCTGGCAATGGCATCTGTTACTCGGTCATGGGAGAGGTCACGACCGCGGTCGCCGACCTGGAGCGCATGATCAACGCCGTCCCCCGCACCATTGGCGCGGCGCTCAACCGCAAGGCCTACTACTTCGTTCCGCTCACACTGAACATGGGCGACGACACCATGATCGCCGACCGCTACGATGTGCAGCTCTCCGACAGCGCCGTCTGTCATCGCAATCAGACCCTGGGTGATTCGCAATGCGTCTTCATTTCGACCCGCCTGATGGAAGACAGCTTCGCCATCGCCTTCGAGTTCTTCATCAACGTGGGACACAACTTCGTGGAGCGCGCCGGCGTTTCGCAGGAGTTCGCCGACCTGGTGTGGAAGCAGGTGGACGAGAAAGCGCGCGGCGAGACCTCGCTTGACGCCTACGAGTTGCGCAAAGTGGCAACCACCGCCGGACCTGAGGCGGAGAAGGCCAAGCACGAGTACCTGCTGGCCGCTTTTGCCGATGCTATCGCCGTGTACACGCTGTCGCTGTATCTCGATGTGGACTACCAGGACCTGCGCGAACGCGATTATCCCCTGCTGGCCCCCAACGCGCTGGCCGAGCGCCTGCGCAAGATCAACGAGCTCTTCCCCGCGAACCCCGGATTCGAATTTGCCGTGTATCACCGGCGGAGGCAGTAAAAACCTGCGCCTTTCGCTCCTCGCTCTTCGCTTCTCGCCAGAGACATCCAACCATAGCAGTGTCATCCTGAGCGCAGCATTCGCATCCTTTGCGAATGCGGAGTCGAAGGACCCCTATCCTGGCACAAGGCTTTCCGTCCCTAACTCTCAGCCGTCACAGCGGCACCATCCCCGCGCCCCTCTGCATCCTATACAATCGAGCTTCGACCCATGAACCGGATGATCCTTGCCAACCTGGTACACCGCCCGTTTCGCACCATCATCAGCGTGGTCGCGGTGGCGGTCGAGGTCACACTCATTCTCCTCATCGTTGGCATCATGCTCGGGATGCTGAACGACAGCAAGACCCGTCAGGCCGGCATTGGCGCCGACATCATGGTGCAGCCGCCGGGTTCGTCGCTGCTGATGGGCGTGAGCGGCGCACCAGTCTCGGTAAAAGTCGCCGACAAGCTGCGCAAGCTGCCGCACGTGGTTGCCGTTACTCCCGTGGTGACGCAGCTCACGACGGCGGGCACTGTGGAGGTCCTCGACGGCATTGACCTAGTGTCGTTCGACGCGGTGAGCGGAGGCTTTCGCTATCTTTCGGGCGGCCCTTTCCAGGGGCCGTACGACATGATCATTGACGATCTCGAGGCCGGGTCCAAACACCGCAAGGTGGGCGACGTGGTTGAGACGCTCAATCATCAGTTCCGCATCTGCGGCATCGTCGAGCACGGCAAGGGCGCGCGCAAATTCGTCCCCCTCGCGACCCTGCAGGACCTGATCGGCGCGCTGGGCAAGGCCTCCATCTTCTACGTCAAGCTCGACGATCCCAATAATGCCGACGAGGTTGTCCGCACGATCAAGAACATCCCCGGTATGCAGCAGTACGGCGTGCACTCGCTGAAGGAATATCTCAGCCTCATGACCTCGGCCAGCATTCCCGGCCTCACCACGGTGATCGATGTTGTCATTGGCATCGCCATGATCATCGGCTTCATCGTCATCTTCCAGGCCATGTACGCCGCGGTGATGGAGCGCACGCGCGAGATCGGCATCCTGAAATCGCTGGGCGCCGGCAAGCTCTATATCGTGAACGTGGTGCTGCGGGAAACCCTGCTGATCGCGATCGGCGGAGTCATTCTCGGGATCGCCATCAGTTACGGCGCGAGGGTAGGCTTGCGGGCGCGGTTCCAGACGCTCCCCGTGCTTATTACCTACGCGTGGCTGGTGAAGGCAACGATCATTGCGCTCATCGGCTCGCTGCTGGGCGCGTTTTACCCCGCGATGAAAGCCGCGCAGAAAGATCCCATCGACGCGCTGGCGTACGAATAAGCCAGCCTAGCTTCTAGCGTTTATTCCATTGCCTGTTGCCCGGCTTTTGGCTAAACTACGGCAATTCTCTCGGGGGTGCCGCTCGTCAGCATTCATCCCTGCTGTCGCAACGAAGGAGGACTATCCCTATGCGGTATCGGATCTCCGCCCTGCTTGCATGTTTGTTGTTCTGCATTTCGGCCATCTCCCAAGACCATTCTGCCCATAGCCAGGCAAAACCCGCGACGTTGATGTCAGGGCTGGGGACCCTGCACCATCCGGTCACGGCCAGCAATCCCGAGGCACAAGAATTCTTCGATCAGGGATTGCGTCTGATCTACGCCTTCAATCATGACGAAGCAGCGCGTTCCTTCCAGCGTGCGGCTGAACTCGATCCCAAGCTCGCCATGGCGTACTGGGGCATCGCCGAAGCGGTCGGGCCAAACTACAACGATCCGGCCGACGACGACCGGTTCCAGCAGGCGCACGTGGCTATTCAGAAGGCGGTCGATCTCTCCGGAAATGCTTCTCCCAGCGAACAGGCCTACATCATGGCCATGGCAAAGCGTTTTCCCGCTGACCCCAAGGCGGACCGCAGGCAGGCCGCTGAGACCTATCACGATGCGATGCGGGAAGTTTCGAAGAAATACCCGGATGATCTGGACGCGGCCACGCTGTTTGCCGAGTCGGGTATGAACCTACATCCCTGGGGCCTATGGCATCCCGACGGCACGCCCGAAGCCGGGACGGACGAAATCGTGGCGACCCTGGAGTCGGTGATCCGTCGCGATCCCAATCACCTGGGGGCGGTCCACTACTACATCCACGCGGTCGAGGCGTCGCCGTCGCCGGAACGAGCGCTGGCTGGCGCCGACCGGTTGGCGTCGCTGGCGCCCGCCGCGGGGCACATCGTGCACATGCCGGCGCATATTTATATCCGCACTGGCGACTACGAAGCGGCGGTGAAAACCAATGAGGAAGCCGCTGCCGTTGACCGCGCCTATATTGCGACCAGCGGAGCGCAAGGCATCTACCCGATGATGTACTACAGCCACAATCTGCACTTCATCGCCATGTGCGCCAGCATGAACGGCAACTATGCCGAGGCGGCGAAGAACGCGGACTTGTTGGTGGCCAATGTCGGTCCGCATGTGAAGGAGATGCCTCCGCTCGAGGGTTTCATGACCATCCCCATGGCGGTGAACCTCCGCTTCCACAAGTGGAACGAGATCCTGGCCATGCCGCAACCCGATCCCGCCATGAAGACGGCCACTGTCTTCTGGCAGTTTGGCCGGGGAATGGCGCTGGCGGGAACCGGCAAGATCAGCGAAGCCGAAGCCGAATACAAGATTGTTGCCCTCGCTGAGCAGAACACGCCGCCGGACGTAATCTTCGCCATGCCGATCAATAACAAGGCCAAAGACATCATGAAGATCGCCGAGGATGTTCTGGGAGCTAAGATCGCGATGGCCAAGAAGGACAACACTACCGCCGTCACCCTGCTGCGCGAGGCGATCGTGATTCAGGATTCGCTGAAATATGGCGAGCCTCCGGACTGGTACTTTCCGGTGCGCGAATCGCTGGGCGCGGCGCTATTGATGAATGGAGACGCTGCCGGCGCGGAAAAAGTCTTCCGCGAGGACCTTGATCGCAATCCCAGAAATCCGCGGTCGCTTTTCGGATTGCAGCAGGCGCTGAAAGCCCAGGACCGCAACTACGATGCCGGATTTGTCGAAGAGCAATTCCGCAAGCAGTGGAAGGGCGAGGTGGAGGGGCTAAAGGTCGAGGACCTGGCGTAGGGAGTGTCAGATGAGGTCTTGCTCCGACACGCCCGCGGTTTTGAGTAGATGCTGCAATAGTCCAACCTTTAAGGGACGATTGCCATGGACGGGCACTGAGAGGCGAACTACGCTGGAGGGCTTTCCATATATGTGGTGACTGCCATGGATGCGAAGAAGAACCCAGCCATGGCGCTCGAGAATTCGAATCAATTCCTTCCCTGAAAGCGCCCTCATACCGCGATTTCAAGCACACGGTCCTTCGGGTGCGACTCGGTTCTTGCGACATCCACAGACAGACATCCCTCAATGGCTTCGTGAAGGTTGGTGAGCAATTCCTCGAAGGTTTCACCTTGGGTGGCGCAGCCCGGTAGCGCGGGCACCTCTGCCCAATATCCACCCTCTTCCGCCTCGTGCACCACCACTTTGATCTTCATCATCTACTCCGATCCGAACCAAACAAACACCACCATGGTCAAGCTGCCCTCAGATCCGCATCGGCATGACCACGTAGCGGTATTTGAAGCCGTCGTCGTTCGCGTCGTCGGGACGCATCTGGCCGGCCGACTGCGCGTCCTTAAACTCCAGGCGGACCTCGCCACCATTGGAGGCCTTCAGGAAGTCGAGCAGGTACTCAGAGTTGAAACCGATGGTCATTGGATCGGCGGTGTAGGCGGTCTCGATCGAGTCTTCCGACTCGCCCGCATCGGTGGACGAAGAGGAAATCTTGAGCTCGTTCTTATCCAGCTTCATGCGAATGGCGCGCGAGCGCTCGTCGGCGAACTGTGCTACGCGCTGGATGGCGGTGTTGAGATCGGCTCCATGGACCGTGACCGATTTGGTCGTCTCACGCGGCAGCACGGCTTCGTAGTTGGGGAATTGTCCCGTCAACTGGCGCGACGTCAGTAACCGCTCGCCAATGCGGAAGAAGAGGGTCGATTCGTCCTTGGCGAACTCGACTTCGGCCACGTCGTCCGCCGCGGCGGACAACAGCGAGTAAATCTCACCCATCGCTTTCTTGGGGATGAGCGTCTTGTTCTCACCGGTCACATCGAAGTGCTCACCCTGCTTCTCGATATGCGCCAGGCGATGCCCGTCGGTGGCCACCATGGTGATGGATTCTGCCTTCAGCACCATCAGCCCGCCATTCAGGGTGTAACGCGATTCCTCGCTGGAGATGGCGAAGATGGTCCGGCCAATCATGCTGCGCAGCGTCTGCGCGGGAATCTTTACGCTACCTGTGGCGGGAAAAGTCGGCAATCCCGGGAAGTTCGACCGTGCCATACCCACCATCTTGGTATTAGAGCGGCCACATCGAATGTTCACCCAGTGGTTCTCCAGCAATTTGATGAAGATGTCGCCGTCAGGCAGCAGTTTGACGTAGTCGTAAAGTTTGCGGGCGGGAATGGTGCAGGTGCCCTCGCGCTTTACCTTGGCGGAACAGGAGGTGCGTAGGCTGAGGTCGAGATCGGTAGCCGTGATGTTTAACCGGTCATTCGCAGCCTCGAATAAGAAATTAGAGAGGATGGGAATCGTGGTCTTACGTTCGACCACCCCCTGAGTGGCAGCCAGTTCCTTAAGCAGTTCGAACTTGCTGACACTGATTTCCATCGCTGTACCTTGAATAACTCCGGTTTCGGCAGCCATACGTTTGCACCTCGGCAGGCCCCTTGCCTGACCCTGTATTACTGTTACTCCTTATACCAAATAAAAAACATATAAAACCAGTAGTAATAGCAGACACCTCGGAAAAGTGGAAATTTTAGGAGAAATCGCAGCGGATACGGACCGCAGATGCTTACGGCTGTACAAATGACCCGGCCTGGCTTGAGGGTCCCTGTGCCGAACCGAAAGGACCTTTAGTTCCATCCGTGTGTTTCACTGAATCCACAGGCAGTTCACAAGCAGGACCGGAGAAAAACTGTTGCCCAAAGTGAAAAACCGCGCTGCACGCGCGGTTCAAGCACCCAAAGTCTCTATGAGTTTATTGAGCACCCTGTTTAAATCCTTGTCGGTTTTGCGTTGCTGTTCGATTTTATTAACCGAATGAAGGACTGTGGTGTGGTGCTTGCCGCCAAATTGCCGCCCAATTTCAGGCAATGAGGCGTCGGTGAGGTGCTTGGCCATGTACATGGCGATCTGGCGGGGAAACACGATGACCCGCGAGTTGTTTTTCGCTTTAATCTCCGCTACCCGCAGGCCGAACTGCTCCGACACCACTTTCTGGATCGATTCGATGGAGATCTTGCGGATCTGCGAGTCGATCAGGTTCTTCAGGACCTCCTGCGTGGTCTGCAAGTTGATCTCGCCGCCAGTGAGGGACGAGTACGCCAGGACGCGAATCAACGCGCCCTCCAACTCACGCACATTACTGCGAATGTTCGACGCAATGAACAGGGCCACTTCCGT
>Ga0187864_10000737_pt1 | contig 34988 bp, 30 predicted proteins | sample June2016WEW_11_4_FD_132985 | JGI IMG/M metagenome (GOLD analysis project Ga0187864, IMG submission 132985) | Peatland microbial communities from SPRUCE experiment site at the Marcell Experimental Forest, Minnesota, USA - June2016WEW_11_40 | ecosystem: Environmental > Terrestrial > Soil >...
CGCGAGAACCTGGAGATGACGGCCCGGCTGTTCGGGCAGCCGCCGCGAGCGGCCCGGCGGGCAGCGGCCGCCGTGATCGAGCAGCTCGATCTCGGCGAGGTCGCCGACCGCCGCTGCGGAACTTACTCTGGCGGTCAGCGCCGCAGGCTCGACCTCGGTGCCAGCCTGGTCGGCGCGCCACGGCTGCTGCTGCTCGACGAGCCGACCACGGGCCTGGATCCGGCGGGCCGGCGCGAGGTATGGGAAGCCGTCCGCGGCCTGCGGGCGCTGGGCACCGACGTGCTGCTGACCACGCATTACCTCGATGAGGCCGACGAGCTCGCCGACCACGTGGTCGTGATCGACCACGGCCGCTGCATCGCGGCCGGCACGCTGGGCCAGCTCAAGGCCAGTGTCGGGCACGACGTCATTGAGGTCACCGTCTCCGATCCGGCGAGGCTGGAACAGGCCGGCCAGATCCTGCGGTCGGTTACCTGCAGGCCAGCCGGGCTCGACCCGGGCGGGCGGCGGGCCAGCGTCCCGGCTGCGGGCGGGGCAGGCCAGCTGGCCGCGGTGATCCGCGGCCTCGATGAGTCCGCGATCGGCGTCGATGAGATCGGCCTGCGGCGGCCGACCCTGGACGAGGCGTTCCTGGCCCTCACCGGCGATCACTCTGACATCCCGGCCGGGGCCGGGCCTAGCTACAGCGGGAGCTCCCGATGACCATGATGACCACCATCACCCGCCCGGTCAGCCCGCCCGGGGCGGCCCGTGCCTCGCTCGAGGTCGCACGGCGGGTCCTGCGCAAGTACATGAGGACGCCCGGCCTGAGCGTCATGGGCGTGGTCCAGTCGGCGCTGTTCCTGTTCTGCTTCCGGTACGTGTTCGGCGGCGCGATCCACGCTGGCACGGGCAGCTATGTCGACTACCTGGTGCCGTCCTACGTCGCGACGATCGTCCTGTTCACCGGGGGCGGGATCGCCGTCGCCGTGGCCGAGGACCGTGCCATGGGCTTTACCGACCGGCTGCTGTCGCTGCCGCTGCCGCGGTCCTCGATCGTGCTCGGCCGCACGCTCGCGGACTCGGCCACGAACGCCTGGTCCATACTCGCCACCGCCGCCCTCGGCTTCCTGTTCGGGTTCCGCCTTAGCGGCAGCGTGCTGGACGGGCTGGCCGCCCTCGGGCTGTGCCTGCTCTATGGCGTCGTCTTCACCCTCGTGTTCATCGTGATGGGGCTGTTCGCGGCCAGTGTCCAGGCCGCCCAGGGCCTCTCGCTGATCGCCTTCGTCTTCGCGTTCATCTCCAGCGCCTACGTGCCGGCCGGCTCGATGCCGGGCTGGCTCCAGCCCTTCGCGAAGTACCAGCCGATCACGCCGATGGTCAATGCGGTCCGCGCCCTCATCGCCGGATCCGGCAGCGACCTGACGGTGGCACTGGCATGGTCGGCGGCGCTGCTCGCCGTGGCCGCGCCCGTCGCGGTGATCCGGTACCGGCGAGCCTGAAGATCCCCGCCGCTGCCCTTGAATCCGGGCTGGGTGGCGTAGAAGGCTCGGGTGCACGGGGCGGGCCGCGGCGATGAGGAAAGGTGCCCATGCCAGACTTGCTGACCATCTACGCCCAGAGCCAGCCGGACAAGCTGGCGGTGATCGACGACCGTGGTCGCGGCGAGCCGGTCCGCTGGACCTACGCCGAGCTCGAGGACCGGTCGAACCGCCTGGCCAATGCCCTGGCGTCGCTCGGAGCAGGCCCGGCGCAGAAGGTCATCTGGTGCGGCCCGAACTCGGCGCGCGTCGTGGCGGTCATCAGCGCTATCAGGAAGGCCGGTGCCGTCGCCGTGCCGCTCAACTACCGGCTGACCCCCGGGGAGGCGCTGCACGTCATCAACGACTCCGACGCATCGGTGGCCTACGTGGACGGCGAGCACGCGCCGATGTTCGCGGCCCTGCGCGACCGCCTGCCCGCGATGCGGCACGTCATCGTGTTCGGCGGCCCGGCCCCGCCGGGGCTGCGCAGCGATGACTGGATTGCTGGCATGCCGCCGGAGCCGCCCGCGGGCGCGGCCGAGAGCGCGGGCGCGGACACGATGATCTACACCTCGGGGACCACCGGGAAGCCCAAGGGAGCATTCCGCCGCGGCCGCGCGGACGATGGCTCGCTGGCCGCGCTCATCGGGCTCATCGGCTACACGCCCGACGATGTGTACCTGACGTCCGGGCCGCTTTACCACAGCGGGCCGGGCGCCTTCCTGGCCGGCGCGCTGGCCTTGGGGCAGACAGTCGTGGTGCAGCGGAAGTTCGACGCAGAGGACTGGCTGCGCCTCGTGCAGGCCTACCGGGTGACGTCCACGTTCGCCGCGCCCGCGCCGATCCGGATGGTGTGCGGCCTGCCGGCGGAGGTCAAGGCGCGTTATGACCGGTCGTCCATGCAGCGGATGATCGCCAACGCCGCGCCCTGGAGCTTCGCGCTCAAGGAGCAGTACCTGGCCGACTTCCCGGAGGACTCGCTGTGGGAGGTGTACGGGTCGACCGAGCTCGGGGTGGACTGCGTCCTGGAGCCGAAAGACCAGCGGCGCAAGCCCGGCTCGTGCGGCAGGCCGGCGCCCGGCGTGCAGATCCGGCTGCTCGACGAGACCGGCGCGGAGGTGACCGGTACCGGCCCCAGCCATCCGGGCGAGCTCTACGTGCGCTCCCCGGCTGTCTTCGACGAGTACTACAAGCAGCAGGCCAGCTACGAATCGGCGCGGCGCGGCGACTATCACACCGTGGGGGACATCGCCTACCGCGACGACGAGGGCTACATCTACATCTGCGACCGCAGGAACGACATGATCATCTCTGGCGGGATGAACGTCTACCCGGCCGAGATCGAGGCCGTGCTCGAGCAGCACCCGGCTGTCTACGAGGCCGCGGTGTTCGGCATCCCGTCAGACGAGTGGGGCGAGGCGGTTCACGCCGCGGTCGTGCTGCGGCCAGGCGCGGTACTGTCCGCCGGCGACGTCATCGCCTTCAGCAAGGATCACCTGGCCGGCTACAAGACGCCCAGGTCCGTGTCCTTCATTGATGACCTGCCGAGGACGGGGTCCGGCAAGGTGCTGAAGCGGCTGCTGCGCGCACCGTACTGGGCCGGTCACGGCAGCAGGGTGGGCTGACGCCGCGGCGGCTGAAATCGCCTGCCGGCCGCAGCGGGCGGCGAGGCAGGATGGAGCCGTGGATGACGGGGCTTTCGCCGGCCATGTTTCCGGCCGGCTGGCGACGCTGCCGGGCGTGCCGGCCATCACCCCGGCTCATGCCGGGTCCCGTCCGCGGGGACCGTAGCGGTGCCTGCGAGAAAGATGGTGCCCTAGTGACCAGGGGCGAACGGATCCTTCCGCCACCAGAGGCGGGCGAGCGGGCCATGCTCAGCGCATGGCTGGATTTCCAGCGCGCCACCCTGGCGCTCAAGTGCGCCGGGCTGAGCGACGATCAGCTGCGGCAGCAGGCCGTGCCCCCGTCACGGCTGTCGCTGCTCGGCCTGGTCCGGCACATGGCCGAGGTGGAGCGCGTCTGGTTCCGGCCGGTGCTCGCCGGCGAGGAGATGTCCGGGCTGTGGTCGGCCGGCGGCGAGCTGGACCCGGAGCCGGCCTTTGCTGACGCGGGGACGGCCGATGCCGCCGCGGCCTTCGCCGCCTGGCGGGACGAGTGCGAGCACGCCACGCGGCTGGCCGCGGCGGCGGTGTCCCTGGACGTCGCCGGCATGCGCGGCGGGATGCGGTTCTCGCTGCGCTGGGTCATGGTGCACATGATCGAGGAATACGCGCGTCACAATGGTCATGCTGACTTGCTCCGGGAGCGCATTGACGGCGCAACCGGGCAGTGATCAGATAAATCACCCGGATCCTGGCGTCGAGGTCGGCAACCCGTAGGCTGACGGTTCCTGGCGAGGAGGCAAGCGATGCAGGATCGCGAACGATGGGTGGTGGTCGGTCTCGACACCGGCGGCACCATGAACAACGCCACGGTGCTCGACGGTACGGGCCGGTTCCTGGTTGAGGACATGGTCGAGTCTCCCAGCCTGGTCCGGGAGGGACCGGATAAGGCGATCGAGGCGCTGGCCCAGGCACTGGACAACATCCTGGAGCTCACCGGCATCGAGCGCGGCGCGGTCCGGGCGGTGGGCCTGGACACGCCAGGGCCAGTCAGCGCGAACGGCGTCATCTCCTCCAGGGGAGCGACCAACTTCTCCGAGCCTGAGTGGCGCGGCTTTGACGTCCGGGGGGCGCTGGAGGGCCGGATCGGGCTGCCCGTCCTCTACAACAATGACGCGAACGCGGCGGCACTCTACGCTCACCACGCCCATTTCGGGCCGGAGGCGGCCGCGCTGCGCTCCTCGGTGTCCGCCATCGTGGGCACCGGGCTCGGCGGCGGCGTGATCGAGGCCGGGCGGGTGGTGCGCGGAGCCGCGGGAATGGCCGGCGAGTTCGGGCACGTGTGGATTCCGATGGACGGGCTGCTCGGGCCCGGCCAGCCGGCGCCCGTCTGCAACTGCGGTTTCGCGGGCGACGCCGAGAGCGTCGCGTCGCTGACCGGAATCGGCAAGAACCTGCTGCCTTACTGGCTGACCCGCTTTCCTGGCCACGAGCTGGCCGCGGCCGGTCCGCTTGCGAAGGCCGCCAAGCTCGTCCGGGGCTACGGGGAGGCGGGCGACCCCCTGGCCCTGGAGATCTTCGAGCAGCAGGCCAAGGCCGTGGGCAGGCTGTTCACGATCGCCGCGAACTTCACCGACCCGGATGTCTACTTCCTGGGCGGTGGCGTGGTGCAGGCCGGGCAGCACTTCCGCGACTGGTTCCTCGGCCGGGTCCGGGAGCACACCATGCTGCGCGACGAGCAGGCCTCCGCGGCCTCCGTCGCGCTCGTTCCGGACCTGGACATGGCCGGCGCCCGCGGCTCGGCGATCGCCGCGCGCGCCGCGGTGCTGTAGCCGCGGCGCCAGGGCTGGCAGCCGCGGGGTTCTGCATCCCCGACGGTGAGCTTGTCCAGCCAGGACTGCCCCGGTGTGCCGAACCTGAGCGCGACCTTCTGCACTGCCGTCGCGATCAGGAACAGGTCGGCGTCCAGGCTCCCGGCTAGGCCGGGATACGGCGGCCGGTAATCGAGGTGGGCCGGATCCGGATCCAGTACGGCTTGTCGACCCGGGTCGCCCACGGGTGCAGCCCCAGCTCGTTCAGGTGACTGATCTCGGCGTCCTCGAGGACTAGCTCGGCCCAGCCGGTGACCAGCACGCTCCAGCCGGACTTGCTGGCCGGGTCATAGCTATCCGCCTCGAACGCCACCGCCTCCTGCTTCGCGGCGGCCGCGAGCTTGGAGCCGTAGGCGACATGGAAGATCACGTCCTGACCGTCGACCGCGTGGTTGACGGGAAGCACGGTCACCTCTCCGTCGTTGATGAACCCGATCCGGCCTACCGGAACAGAGCCCAGCAGCCGGAGGCACTCGTCGAACGGCAGCGTCTCAAGACCTACATGGTCGGTCGGCCATTCGCTCATGGGCACTGCCTCCACTCTGATTGTCCCCAGCTCAGCCGATCCCTGATCCGGGGCCAGCGTCAGGGGCTAAGGTCCCGCAGGACGGCCAGCATCGCGGCTGCGGCAGCATGGCGACCGGGGATCACCCATCATCCTGCCGGTAGTCTCTGCCGCGCGGCTGGCAATCGTAGCCAGAGCGCTCGATCAGGACGCCGCGAGGCTCCCGATGAACCGTTCGCTTCGGAAGAGCTGTCTGAGCTGGCCAGCTACCGGCGCTCAGCGCCAGTCCGGAAGTGCCGCCTGGCCAGGGCAGAATCAGCAGCACGTCCCCGGACGGAGCAAGAGCTGGCCTTGAGATGCGCATCCGCGTGATGGTGACAGCGGTCGCACAGCGGCCAACGTAGTGACGTGCTCGCCTGCGACGAGTCGTTCTTCGGCGCCCTGCTCGCCGCCGACCACGACGCGCTCGGCTCCATCCTGACCCACGACTTCCTGATCGTCGACGTGATGAGCGGCCAGGTCACCGGCCACGACGACCTGCTGGCCGCGGTCAGGTCAGGCGAGCTGCTGTTCAGCGAGGTGGCCCAGTATGCCGGTGAACGCTCCGTCCGCTGCCGTGACCGCGCAGCAGTGGTGATCGGTCGAACGCGGATGACCATGAGATTTCAGGGCAGGGAGGCGACCGCCAGCAGCCGGTACACCCACGTCTACACCCGTGACGGCGGCCGGTGGCGCCTCATGTCAGCGCAGCGAACACCCATAGCGCCCTAGCCATCGGCAGCGCGGGACTGGCACCGCCAGCGGTCGCCGTGAACAGGCTCGCGGGGTCCTCCTGGGTCATGGCAGAAATGCTGCTGCATCCGCTCGGCGCGATCAACCGCCGCGGCCTGCCGCGGCCTGTGGCGGCCTGCGATGCGGGCGTGATCCGGTTTATGCTGCCCGTGCCGGGTGCAACTTGATCCGGCGCTTGCGCACCGTGCCGAGCAGCGCGAGGGAGTGCCCATGCCTCACCGGGTGATCATCATCGGGGCCGGATTCGGCGGGATCGGCATGGCGATCGCGCTCAGGCGGGCGGGCATCGAGGACTTCGTCGTGCTGGACCGCGCCGATGACCTCGGCGGGATCTGGCGCGATAACAGCTATCCGGGCCTGACCTGCGACGTGCCATCACAGCTGTACTCGTTCTCGTTCCGGCCCTGGCGCTGGAGCCGTCGCTTCCCGGCACGCGACGAGATCCTGGCTTACCTGCACGCGCTGGTCGCCGGGTACGGTCTCGGCCCGCACCTCCGCCTCGGCTGCGGGGTCGCGGCGGCCGAGTTCGACGAGCGCCGCGCGGTCTGGAACCTCACCCTGGACGATGGCGGGACAGTGCAGGCGACAGCGGTCGTCTGCTCCGTCGGCCAGCTCGGCCGCCCCGCCTTTCCGGACATCGCCGGCCGGGACGAGTTCGCCGGACCCTCGTGGCATTCAGGACGCTGGAACCATGATGTCGATCTGGCAGGCCGGCGTGTGGCGGTCATCGGCACCGGGGCCAGTGCCATTCAGTTCGTGCCCGAGATCGCCAAGGTCGCGGCGCGGGTCGACGTCTACCAGCGCAGCGCGCCTTATGTGCTGCCCAAGGCCGACCGGCCCTACCGGGACTTCGAGCAGGCCTTGTTCGATCGGCTGCCAGCGGTGCGCAAGGCCGACCGGCTGCGCATTTTCCTCTACGGCGAGCTGCTGACCAGCGGCTTCGTGCTGTCGCCGAAGCTGCTGGCCGGCCCGATGCAGCTCTGGCGCCGCCAGCTCCGGTCGCAGATCGCCGATCCCTGGCTGCGCGCGAAGTGCGTTCCTGACTACCTGATGGGATGCAAACGGGTGGTGTTCTCCAACGACTGGTACCCGGCACTGGCGCGTCCGAATGTCACGCTGGTCACGGACCAGATCGAGCGGATCGTCTCGGACGGCGTGATCACCGCCGACGGCACGACTCGCACCGTGGACGTGATGATCTACGGCACCGGATTCAGGGCGGTGGAGTTCCTCGCGCCGATGGCGGTCAGCGGCCTCGACGGCCTGCGCCTGCAGCAGGCCTGGCAGGAAGGCGCGCATGCGTACCTGGGCATCACGGTCCCCGGCTTCCCGAACTTCTTCATGCTCTACGGGCCTAACACCAACCTCGGCGGCAATTCGATCATCTACATGCTCGAAGGGCAGATCGGCTACGTGCTCGGCGCCATCGAGGCACTCCAGGCCGAGCGCCTGGCCTGGGTTGACGTGCGCCCCGAGGTGGAACAGGCATTCAACTCCTGGGTGCATTCGGCCAGCGAGAAGTCGGTGTGGGAGACCGGCTGCCACAGCTGGTACACGACGGCCTCCGGGCGCAACACCAACAACTGGCCCGACCATACGTTCCTGTACCGGCACCGGGTCCGGCGCTTTGACCTTGCCGCCTACCGGGTCAGGCCGAAGCAGCCGGTCACGGCTGGCACCAGCGCGGCATGACCGCCGGCCGCGCTCGCCGGGGGCCGCGCTTGCCTCCCGCGGTCATGCGCCTTGGCGTGCGGCAGCTTGGCAGGCGGTGCCTCGACCCGGCGCTGCCCTGGCCGGTGCAGCGCGCGCGGCTGGACCGGCTCACCGGGACGTCGCCGCTGCCACGCGGCACCACGGTCGCCGGGCACTCGATCGGCGGGCTCAGCGCCACGGTGGTGTCGGCACGGGCGCCGGATCCGCAGCGGACGGTCATCCACTTTCACGGCGGTGGCTACTGCCTGGGCTCCGGGCGCATGGCCCGGTCCTGGGCGGCGCACCTGAGCGCCCGGGCGGGGTGCCGGGTCGTGCTGCCCGAGTACCGCCTGGCACCCGAACATCCCTATCCGGCGGCACTGGAGGACGCCCGCGCGGTCATGGCGGCGCTCTGCGCCGAGGCCGGGCCGGGCTCGCTGGTCGTGTCCGGCGACTCGGCGGGCGGGGGACTGGCCCTGGCCATGGTCCTGTCGATGCGCGCCGACAACCAGGAGCTGCCGGCGGGCTGCATCCTGCTCTCGCCGTGGCTCGACCTCGGGCGCGACCGGCGGGCCATCCCGGACCTGGTTCACCGGGACGTGCTGCTCAGCCCGGACTGGCTCAGCGCCTGCGCTCGCGCGTATGCCGGCCCGTCCGCCTGGGCCGATCCCGCGGTCTCGCCACTGTGCGCCGCCCACGGCGGGCTGCCGCCGCTGCTGATCCAGGCCGGGACTGACGAGCTGCTCGCCCCCGACGCCGAGCTGCTGGCCGAGAGTGCCTCGGCCTCCGGGGTGGACGTGACCTACACCAGGTGGCCGCGCATGTGGCACGACTTCGTGCTCCAGCCCGGATTGCTGGCCGCGGCCGACAGCGCAGTGCAGCAAGCGGCCTGGTTCGTCAGAAAGGTGACGGCCAGCTCGTAACGATTTTTCGGGCGAAGTCGCCAGGAGCCGGCTTACGCCATAGGGGTCATCACATTGGCGGCAGCGCTGCCGTTGCCGCCCAGACAGACTGTTGACAATGGTCGTGCCATAGTTATTTTTGCGGCGTGACGCCGCACCAGCTGAACCTGCTCGCCGTCCCGGTCCCCTCGGCTCGCGGCTGTCGGGTGGTGGCCTCTACTGGCTCATCGCAACCGTGCCGATCTGCTTCCTGTGGTCTGCCCGCAATGCCTGGGTCCTAGTGATTGAGGCGGGCTGGGAGGCGCCCGCGGAGGTGACCAGGCCGGGAGGGCCGCAAGTCAGCGTGAGACGGGCTCGATGCGCTCCAGCTGCCGGAGCTCTTCCTCATCGTGGGAGGCCTGGTACAAGTCCAGCGCTAGCTGGCCGTTAAGCCAGAACTGGGGGGTAGTGCCGAGGGCCTTGGCCAGCCGCAGGGCTGTCGAGGGAGTGATGCCCCGCCGGCCGTTGACGATCTCGTTCAGCCGTACATAGGAAACGCCGATCCGGCCCGCCAGCTCCGCCTGGGTCATGCCCAGCGGCCTGATGAACTCCTCCAGCAGCATCTCGCCAGGCGGCGTCGGCGGCCGGTCCGACGGGATCCTCGCCTGCGCCATCTCCGTCACTCCCTCAGCGATTGTCCACGATCTCGACATCTTCCGCGCCGGACTCGGTCCACCGGAAGCACATCCGCCACTGATCGTTGATCCGGATCGAGCACTGCCCCTCACGTTCGCCTTTCAGCTTCTCCAGGCGGTTGCCCGGCGGTGCCCGCAGGTCCCCTAAGACCACCGCCTGGTTTAGCTGGTCCAGCTTTCTCCTGGCGACCCGCACGAGGTCTGACGGGCAGGACTTGCGGGCCTGCTTGCTGTCGCGCCCGTCGAACAGGTCCTCGGTGCCCTTGTCCCGGAAGGATGCGATCACTCATCGCAGTATAACGGACCACGTAATCCATGGCAAAGCCTCGTGGTCGGAACTGTCCGGTGGGTGCGGCATGGGCGCCCCGGCATGTCGGCCGCCAGCTGCGGCAAGTGCGGACCGGTGCCGAGATGGCCGACCTGGAAGCGGTCCGCTCCCAGGCCGAGGAACTGGTCGCCCGCGAGCGCGGAGAGGAGAACCGGGCCTCCCGGCACGGCGTGCTCAGCCGCTCGTACACCGCAATGAGCCGCCGCGGCCAGGGCCGACGCGGAAGCCGGAGGCTAATCTCGGCCGTCTGATGCATCTTGGAGGGGAACCGGCAAAGGTGATCACGATGCAGGCGGACCTACACCAGGACTCCCGTTCGCTTCGGCGCCAGTGCGTCGCATAACGATGCTTAATACGCGGGTGATCCGTGTCACTCCTGTGTTCTCGCGTCACACGCTGGGATGGTGCTGAGATGAGCAGCTTCCCGTGTCTTGCGCGTTTCGTGTCGGGTTCTGGCCAGGCATTGGCCAGGACCATGCTCGAGGCTGCCGGGTTCACGGTCGCGGAGGCGGCCACGGGCGCACAGGCGACGCAAGCGGCAAGGACCGTCCCTCCCAGGCTGGTCCTGCTCGACATCCAGCCGCTGCGCGACGATTGCGTGTGGACGCCCCCGCGGCGGTTGTCATGGCAAGCGCGACTGCAGCTCGACGAGCCGGCGGGTCGCGTAGTTCATCTCCTGGACAGTCAGGCGGAGCCGGTACCAGAGACAGCGAAGCCGTTCGCGGCCGGTCCAGGAGACCGACTTCTCCAGCTGCCGCTTCTGGATGTGTTCACCCAGGGTGGGGGTTGCGGTCATTATCGCTTTCTCGCCCTTCTCGCCTCTCTGTGTCCTTGACCGCTGCGGCGTCCTTGCTGTTGCCCTCATTGCTTCCTCCTGCATGTCCTCGAACTTGTCGGTTCCTGCGGCTTTCTCTGAATGCCTTCATCGAGACGGTAGGTCCCGGACAGTCACGAGGAATCCGGTGTTTCCACATGAAGGTGGGCCGACCGCCGCATAAATGTGCGGCCGGTGACGTGCACGGTGGTGGCCACCTGCAGACCTTCCCTGGCTCCGGCGCTCGCGTACTGGGCGCCGCGAGCCTCAGCAGTCCGTCTGCCGGGTGCTCTGAGTCTTGGCTGGCTCCGCGGCCGATGATGGTCCTCGTCGGGGCGGGCGAGCGCCTTGACCCGGGAGACCCGGGCGCGAATCATGGAGTGGCCAGCTGGTCATGGCTGCTCCTGCGGTGGGAGGCGCTCGTGGCTGCGGATACCCAAGGTGCCGGCTCGCAAGGTGCGCTGGTCGCGCCGGAGAAGGCCAAGTTGCGTAGGGTCCTCCGGCGGTTCGACCTCATCTTGTTTACCGCCTGCGCGATTGTGGGCCTCGACAGCGTCGCGTTCGCCGCGCAGTCCGGCGCGCAGGCGATCACCTGGCTGGTGATTTCACTGGTGCTGTTCTTGATCCCCTACGGGATGCTGGTGGCCGAGCTGGGATCGGCTTTCCCGGTCGAAGGCGGGCCGTATGAGTGGGTGAAGATGTCCTTTGGCCGGCTCGTCGGCTCCGTCACCGCTGTTATGTACTGGCTGACAAACCCGATCTGGATCGGCGGGACGCTGGCGGCCACCGCGATCGCCACGCTCAACGATTTCGTGGTGCGCAAGCCGCTCGGCACGGCGGGCGAGATCATCGTCGGCCTTGCCTTCACCTGGGTCAGCGTGGCGTTCGCCATCATCGCGTTCCGCTACGGCAAGTGGGCGCCCAACATCGGCACCTTCGTGAAGATCGCGGTAGTGGGAATCTTCACGATCCTGTTCACCGTGTTCCTCACTCAGCACGGCCGGCCCGCGGGGGGGTCCACCCCGGCGGCCCTGAGGCCCTCGGTGAACGGGTTCCTCAAGGTGATCGGGGTGCTGGTCTTCCTGTGGGTGGGCTTCGAGTTGTCCACCGGGGCGTCCGGGGAGATGCACAACCCCCGGCGGGACGTGCCGCGGATGATCCTCGGGTCCGGGGTTATCGGCGCGCTCCTGTACGGCCTGGCGATCGTCGGTATCATCCTGGTGATTCCCAAGGCCGGCCTGTCGAGCGTGTCCGGGTTCACCGATGCCTACAAGGCAGTGTCCAGCGATCTGCACTCACGCCCGCTGGACGTGGTATTCGGGATCCTGATCATCCTCACCCTGATTGGCAGCGGCGCGGTCTGGCTGGAAGGTGCCGACCGCGTTCAGGCCATCGCCGCGCTGGACGGCGCCGCTCTGTCGTGGATGGGCAGGTTCGCGAGTTTCGGTACCCCCATCACGGTCAACCTCATGTCCGGGGTGATCGGCTCCGCGTTTGTCTTCTTCGTGTTCCTGATCACGAAGGGAAGCCTGGCGGACTTCTTCTCCGTGATGATCGTGCTCGCGATCTCCTCCACGGCCCTGTGCTATGTGTTCGTGTTCCCTGCCCTGGTCGTGCTGCGGCGCAAATACCCGTGCGCGCCGCGGCCCTACCGTGTTCCGGGCGGCATGGCCGGGGCCTGGGTCGCAGCCCTGATCACGGAACTCTTCGTGGTGGTGACGGCAGTCACCTTGCTGTGGCCCGGCGCCATCAACGCCTCGTTCGGGGAGTCTTACTCGATCAAGAGAAGCTGGGGGGTGTCGCGGGTCTTCTTCGAGTCGGTGACCCTGGGCGTGCTCGGGGTAATGGTCCTGCTCGGGGTGGTGTTCTGGGCGGTGGGCGGCGCGAACCGGCGGCGTGGCCTGACCGGCGAAGCGGAGTTCTGCCCGGAAGAGGCGGCTTCGGCAGGCCACCCCTCGGTGTAGTTGTCCCGGTCGCCAGGACTGTGACCGTCAGGGCAGGGGCGGCCCTGGCTCTTTGCGGGCCATCGCCGCGCCGAGCTCAGCCCGTGAGGACACCCCCAGCTTGCGGTAGACCCGGGCGAGGTTGGCCTCCACGGTACGGGGACTGAGGAACAGGGCCTGGGCGACCTGCCGGTTGGTGTGGCCGGACGCGGCCAGGCCGGCGACGCGTTCCTCGGTGGCGGTCAGCGCGAGCGGGGCGGGCGGGCGGAGCCCGATGCGGGAGAGCTCCGAGCGGGCCCGCTCCGCCCACAGGGGGGCGGGGAGGGACTCGAAAATCTCCAGGGCCCGCTGAAGGTGCTGCCTGGCGGCCCGCTTGTGCTTGGCCCGGCGCTGCACCTGCCCCATGACGAGCAGGGTCCGGCCAAGCTCGAACGGCATCGCCAGGTGCTGGTGATGGCCGAGGGCCTCCTCCAGCGCCTGGATGGCACCGGGCGTGTCGCCGCGGGCCGCCAGCAGCAGCGCCCGGCAGCGGGCCGCGGTGGCCAGCGTCCATGCGCGTCCGGTGGTGTGACCCCACCCCTCAAGCCGTTCTACGAGCCCTTCTGCCCGGTCGAGGTCGCCCAGCCCGATCACGGCCTCGGCCTGGTTGGCGTGGAAACGCCACGCCGCCGGCTCGGCCAGGCTGATGTGGTCGGCGAGATCGGCGGCGCTGGACAGGCTGGCCTCGGCGGCCTCCAGGTTCCCGGCGGACAGTTCCGCGAACCCCAGGACGCCGTTCAGGAGAATGGAGCCGTAGGAGTCCCCGGCCGCCGCGGAGACGGACAGGCCTTCCCCGGCTGCCGCCCGGGCAGCGTCGAGGCGTCCCATCTGGGCGCTGATGAGCGCTCGCGCGAAGAAGGTCATAACCCGCCACGCGCGATGCTCGACCTGCTGGCCAGCCTCCCAGCACTCTGCGGCGTAGCGCTCGGCCGTCTGCCAGTTGCCGGCCCAGCATTCCAGGTCGGCCAGGTGAGCCAGCAGGTTGGGCAGCGAGCTGTCATCACCCTCCTCCCGGGCGGCCTGCAGCGTTAGCTCAAGCAGGCGGCGGGCCTCGTCGAAGCGATCGGCGCGAACCAGGCACAGGCCGACCCACATCGCCGCGCGTTCCTCAACCCGCGGGGGCCTGCCTTCCCGCTCAAGGTCCATGGCCCTGTCACCGAGCTCAAGGTCAAGGCCTCGCCCCACCATAAAATCCGCGTACAGCTTCTGGACCATGGCCTCGCCGGTCAGTGCCGGATCGCCCGCCTGCTGCGCCAGCGCGAGCCCAGCCTCCGCGTGGCTGGCGCAATACAGCAGGTCGTCACCGCAGGTCCTGGCGAGGCTGATGTGGATGCGGGCTTGCAGCAACCGATCGGCGGAGGCATCTACAAGTGCCTTCTCGAGCACGGGGACGGCCACCAGATCGCCCGCATCGTGCAGCAGGACCCTCGCCAGGACCAGCAGCGCCTCCGCCCGGGCCGCCCCCGCGGGCATCTCCTCAGCCAGCGCCTCAAGATCATGCCGCGCCCGGGCCGTATCGCCCGCCCGGAACAGGTAAGCGCCGGCGTCCGCCCGTCGCCGCCACCGGGCCGGGGCTTGATCCAGTGGGGTGAGCGTCGCGGCCAGCTCGGCCAGTTCCGCTGCGGCGGCCGGAGCGCCGCGAGCGGCGGCCGCCCGCGCCGCCTGACTCAAGGCGGCGGCGGCGTCCTCGTCGGGCCCCTCCGCCGACAGCGCGAGATGCCTGGCTCGTTCCTCCACGTTCGGGACGACCTTGCTCAGCCGGTGGTGCGCCTCCCGGCGCCGGTCCGGCGACCCTCCCGAGTAGATCGCCGAGGCAAGCAAAGGGTGGGTGAACCGGACCCGGGCACCCTCGAACTCCACCACGCCCTCCAAGGCAGCCGTCTGGAGGGCAGACCTGACCACCGGGCCATTCGCCCGTTCGAGCATGGTGGTCGTTGGCGACCGCAGGCACGAGGCCGCCAGCAAGACACCCTGGACATCGTCCGGTAGCACGCCCAGCCGGGCGCTCAAAACCCCGCGCAGGTCGGCGGGCACGGGAAGCGGTTCCTCCGGCGCGGGTTCACCCCCAGCTCGGTTCAGCGCCCTGGCCAGCTCAAGCCCATAAAACGGGTTCCCTCCCGAGGCGCCGAAAAGCCGGCGCACCGTCAGGCGGGAAAGCCAGGCGCCGGCCGATGCCCGCAGGGCCGCTTCGAAAGCGGGCACGGTCAAGGGACCGACTTGGATGCGCGTAAGGCGCCCGGCCGGCAGGCCTGCTCCTGCCACAGGCGTGGCCTGCCCGCCGGCCTGAATCCGGACCGACGCCAGCAGCCCGACCGGCTCGCTCCCGAGCCGCCGCAGCGCGAACTCCAGCGCCGCCGCGCTCGGAAGGTCGAGCCATTGCAGGTCGTCGATCGCAATAACCACCGGCCCTGAAGCAGACAGGTGGCGGATCACAGCGAGGAAGGCGAGGCAGACGGCTCGTTGTTCCGGCGGGCTGCCCACCGGATCCGCTATCAGCAGCGCCACCTCCAGAGCCCGCCGCTGGGGCGGCGGCAACTGGGGAAGCACCTGGCCTAGGACTCCGTCCATCAGATCACCGAGCGCCGCGAACGACAGCGTCGCCTCTGATTCGGCCGGCCGGCTCGACAAGATGATGTAAGAACGCGCGGCGGCGCCCGCCACGCCGGCGTCCCAGACCGTGGTCTTGCCGATCCCGGCCGCACCCTCCAGCAGCAGGCCAGATGCCCCAGACGGCAGCGCGTCAAGAAACGCTGTCACCGTGGCCAGCTCGCGGTCGCGCCCGACCACGCCGCCGGTATCGGACACAACGCCCCCTCAGCACAGTCACTAGAAATGATACGAAGCAGCCCTGCCGGGTGCAGGCCCCGCGGTCCCCGTCCCGCTTCACGCGCCGACGTCCCCTGCTACCCAGGCATACGCAGAACTGCTCGCCGCGTTCCGCGAATCACCCAGGCGATCCATGGACAAGGACACAGTTGCTTGGCGCAGTTGCTTGGCGCTCCTTCACGCCTTCGCTGCCCGCTGGTTTCGCTGCGCGACCACGGGACGTCCCGCGCGTGGGCCTCGCACAGAACATCCGGAGCATGACCGCGACCGAGCCGCGGTTTGCCGAGGCCGCGCAGATCGGCGGCTGCGGTTGTCGCCTGCGGTCGATCACAGCGACGGAGGGGGACAGGCCCGCGCCCGCTGGAGGGTCCAGGCTACGGGGTGATCAGCTCGCGAAATGATCGTGATCGCAGTATCGCGGCAGGGTCAGGGTTTGCGGGCTGCTGTCTGGGTGGTGTCTTCCTGGCGTATGCGCAGTTCGGGCCGCCCGTCAGTGGCCTGGAAGGTGATCTTGCAGTCAAGACCCGGGATCTGGTAGCGGCCGCCGGGCAGCTGGAGCAGGTCAACGGGGCGCTGGCCCGGGGCGGTGAGGGTCAGGTGCCCGTCGCTGGCCAGGATGTCGACCGGGTAGTCCTCCCGCAGCAGGTACCTGCCAGTCAGGTCGCCGGGCATCGCGGGGCGGGCGGGACCTGGCGGTGGCGCGTGTCGGCGTTCGGCGGCGGCGAGCGTGCTGCGCAGTATTTCCACGGCGCCTTCGGAGTTGGCCATCACGGCCACCGCTGCGCCGGTGCCTGGCCAGGCAAACGAGAAGCAGACGAAGCCGACGTTGCTGCCGGTATGCCCGAATCGCAAGTAGCCGTCCGAGGTGTCGACCTCGGTGCCCAGTCCCATCCCGCCGGGTACCTGCGCGGTCAGCATCTGCCCGGCCAGGTCCTGGCCGAGCAGAGCGGACCCGCCGGCCGCCGCCCTGGCGATCTCAAGCTCAATCCGGACCAGGTCGGCAGGCGTGGTCCACAGCCCGGCGCCAGCCATCTCCGGTAGTGTCCGCCACCCGCCCGGAACCGGCGTTCCCGTCACATGGTGTCCCATTGCCGCCGCCCGCTGGTGAGGGAACGTCTGGCTGTAACTGCTGTCGCTCATCCCCACCGGGTCCAGTACCAGCGTGCGCATGAGCTCGTCGAATGGCACCGCGGTCACGTCGAGCATCAGCTGCTGGAGCACCGCGTAGTGGCTGCCGGAGTACCGGAACCGGCTGCCCGGCAGAAGCACCGGCTGGACCGGCGGGGTGTTGGCCGGTGCCTCGCCGCGCAACGTCTGAAGCAGCGATGGCGCGGGCTCACCCGCCGCGTAGCCGCGGAACCAGTTGTAAGACAACCCGGCGGTGTGCGCGAGCAGCTGGCGCAGCGTCACCCGGGGGCGCCAGCCATGGCCGCTCGCGGGCAGCCGCCAGGAGCTCAGGTAGTCCTCGATGTCCGCGTCCAGGTCCAGCACGCCGTCGGCGACCAGCCGCAACGCCCCGAACGCGGCGACATGTTTGCTGATGGAGCACGCCTGGAAGACCGTGTGAGAATTCACGCGGTCCGGCCGGCCAGCACCGGTCACGCCGTAACCTGCGCACCACACGTCCCCATCCAGGCACCCGGCCGCGACGCTGACTCCCGGAACCCGGTAGGTCTGCATCAGCTCCCACAGGCTGGCAACATCCGGTGTCAGCAGGCCGGAGATCCCGTGCCGGCCCAGACGGGACAGCTCCTCAGGCCACCTCCCGACCGATCCGCCATCGTCCATGCCACCCAGTCTCAGCCACCCGGCCGGTTAGCACCTGTCTGGCCGACACAGGCTGCATGATTATCCATGCTCACTGAGGCGCGGAAACGTGCTGTCATGCCGCGAGTGGCACGGTCGTACGCTGCTAGCTGAGGCGGAGCCGTCCGAAGCCGCGGCACCCGGGGACCGCGCGCGCCGCGGCGGTCGCGGCCATGGTCAGGAGATGGCGGCCTTCACCAGCTCGATGACCCTTCTCTGCACCGCGGGGCTCCACTGCTGGAGCGCGTACGACACCGGCCACATGTCGCCGTCGTCGAGGTTCGCTGCCTGCTGGAAGCCCAGGGTCGAGTACCGGTAGCTGAACTTGCCCGCGTCCTGGAAGAAGACGACGACCTTGCCATCGGAGTTGGTGTAGGCGGGCATCCCGTACCAGGTCCCGGGCGACAACTGGGGGGCGGCCGCGGTCACCGTCACATGCACGCGCTCGGCGAGCGCGCGATCCTGCGGCGCCATCTCCGCGATCTTGTCGAGGACCGCCTGCAGGCCATCGGCCTTCCTGGCGCCCTTCTTGCCCTCGGCCCGCAGCTCGGCGATCCGGCCGTGGTGGGCGAGGGCGTGACCGGCCTGCAGCTCGCCGATCACGGCTGGCTCCCGCGCGGCATCGACGGTGCCCCCTCAGCCGTGGCAAGGAATGGTCCAACCCAGCCGCATGGACCGCCTGGGAAGCCCACGTGATCAGCTTCCTGAACGCGGCACTGCACCCAGACACCGCAACCGCGGCCAAGGCGGCGGGAGTAAAAGCGCCCGGCCGAGATCACCCCTGGAACATGCGCCCCTCCTACCCGCATCCCGTGCAACCAGCTGTCTGCCTACGGCGCTGGCGCTGGCGCCGCTTACCACGTTGGCCAGCGAATCTGCAGCCTGCTCTTCATGGCCCACAGCATGTCCGCCCCTTCGGCATGCACAACCAGCGAATCCCTGCTCACCTCAATCGACGCCGAGGCAGCCATGATGCCCAGCACGCGCAGCCGGGAGAAGGCGGTGGCATGTACCAGAACGAGGGTCATAGCATGAAAAGAACCAAAGGTTGGTCCGAATACTCAGGTGTCCTGCCCCACGTGGTTTGACCCAGCGCTCGGACCGGCCGCGTGCGGGGGCGCAGCACACGATGGGTTTGAGCGGCTCAGGATCTTCGCCTTCCGGTGCCCCCGGGGAGCCCGGTAGCAGGCGCCTGCGCGTTGGCCGGCCATCGCGGCCCGTCGTCCTGGTCGTGACTTTGGTGCTGGTTCTGGCGATCATCGGCCTTGGCTGGGCGGGCCTGGCGGTGGCCCAGCCCGGTGTGGCCTGGACCGTCTCGCCGGGGACCAGCACCGCGACCATCCGGCTGACTCCCGGGGCCGGGCTCTTCAGTCACTGGATCCTGGTGCATAGCCAGCTGGCTGTGACAGAGGAGGCGGACGGCCACCCGGTGCGCCGGTCCTCCGACGGGGTGGTGCGGCTGCGGGTGCCACCCGGCAGCCGCACCCGCCTGTCGGTCCAGGTGATCGGTCCCCGGCCCGTCCGTCAGGCAGTCACGGTCACGGTCCCGCCGCCGCTGCGGGTCACAGGCTCCCTGCTGCGCCCTGGCGAGCTGATCGTCCTGCTCTCCAGCCCGCTGCGCCGTGCGCGCCCAGGTCTCCTGTGCGGTCGTCGTAGCGTCAGCTTCCCGGCCCCGTCTGAGGTGGCCGTGGCCCGGGGCTCCCGCGCCTGCCTGGCCAGGCTGAGCCTGGCGGCTGAGGATGGTGAGCGGGCGGTGGTGTCGATCACCGTCCCCGCCATTTCCGCCATCCCGCCCGCAAGGACGGCTCTGCTTTATGCTTTCGCCAGCGCGGCCCGCAGGGCCATTTACATCACCGTGGACGATGGCTGGACCCCGAGCCAGCAGGTTCTTTCGATCATGGAAAGGACCCGTCTTCCGGTCACTGCCTTCCTCATCAAGGAAGCCGCCCAGCAGCACCTGCCGTACTGGCGCGACTTTGTCAAGGCAGGCGGGACGGTGGGGGATCATACGGTCTCCCACCCTGACCTGACCAAGCTGAGCCTGGACGAGGCGACCGCCCAGTGGCGCGGGGCCCGGCTGGCCTTCAGCCAGTGGTTCGGAGTTACCCCGGTCCTTGGCCGGCCGCCGTACGGTGCCTTCGATTCAACCGTGGAGATGGCCGCCTACGAGGCCGGGCTGAAGGTCCTGGTCGGCTGGAGCGCGACCGTCGACAGCCACGGAATTCACACCTGGAATGGCGAGCCCCTCCAGCCGGGGGAAATCGTCCTGCTGCACTGGGTTCCGGGCCTGGCCGGCCAGCTGACCGAACTGCTGCGGGCCATCCACGCCCAGCACCTCAGCCCGATGCCGCTGACAACGGCCAGCTTCGCTGGCCTTCACCCGCAGCAGCGTTCGCTCGCAGGTGACTAATTGCCGCGCGGCGTTAGTTCCTTGACGGCCTGGTGCGAGAGCATCGCGCCCTCGCCTGCTCCCAGCCCCCGCAACGTGCGCGACCCAGCTGGCCGGACAGCACGGTGTCAGCCTGCGAGCGGCTTCCCGGTCTCACCCGTATGCCGCGGTGGGGCCGGCCTCAGTCCTCGATGGCGGTGAGGCGGATGATCACCGTGTGGGCGTCAGGCGAGGGGATCACAGTGGCCGGGGGCGGCGTAGCGCGCCCGGTGTAACTATGGCGTCGGCCTGATCAGGCGGATGTTCAGCTGGCGCCGCCCGAGCTGCCGCTAGGGGCCTCATCCTGCTCAACGGTGCTTCCCGAGATGGTGCGGCTGCTGCCGGGCGCGCGGGTGATCTCGACCCGGCGGGCCTGGATCTTGGGCGACACAGGAATGATCACGTGCAGGACACCGTCGGCGTACCCGGCGGTGAGGTTCTCCGAGTCCACCCCCTCGCCGAGGGACAGCTGCCGGGTGAACGACCCCTGGGGCCGCTCGGCGACGATAACCTGCTCGCTCTCGCCGTAGTGCGGGGTGCGTTCGGCCTTGATCGTCAAGGTGCTGTGCTCAACGGTCACCTCTACGCGGTCCGGGTCCACGCCGGGCAGGTCAGCCTCGACGTGGTAGCTGCCATCCTCGGCGCGGTAGACATCCATCGGCATCCCCAGCGGGGCACGTGTCCCGGTCGCGGCCATCGACATGAGCCGCTCGAAAGGATCCCGGAGTGGCTCGAACCTGATCGCTGCCATCGCCCTGCCTCCTGGTCGTGAGAAGCCTGCAGAGAACGTGCTGGCGCGGGCGGTGATCACGCTGCCGGTCCTTGGGCCCGCAACGTCCGGGATTCCGCTTCCCTGCTCCGGCCACGTCAGGCACAACGCCACCACCATGGCGGCGCCGCCATGGGCCACCATCGCCCGGGCCAGCCGTTGCGGGTCAGGGCCCAATGGCCGCACGACCGGGGACCTTGGGCCCGGAGCACGGCCACGGCTGCCCTGCCAGCACCCGCGCCTTGTCCGCCCGGTGCGACCGAGTCTGCAGCGCTCGGGGAGCGGCAAAGTAGCGCGTTGGCGGTGCCGGGCGGTCATGCATAGCCCAGCCTGTCGCATAAACGGCGCGCCTCCACCTGGTCATAGCGGACGTTTGGGACAATGGTGTGTGCCGCAGAATTTCCTTTGTCCGCAGCGTGATCAGCCGTTGCCTGCTGCCGGTGGATATGCGCTGAGCGGTGTCAGTCGGGGATCCCGGCGCCGCGCTGCTGCTGGCCGGTGGCCAGGGCCCGGAGAGCATCGATTTGCTGAGCGTTGCCGATCACCACGAGGACGTCTCCTGCGCCGATTTGCGCCTCGGGTGGCGGGTTGGTGCGGAACTGCTGGCCGGGGTGGCGCAGGGCCAGGACAAGCGCGCCGCTGCGGGCATGGACCCGGGCGCTGCGGAGGGTCTGGCCGGCCAGCGGCGAGCTGGGGGGAACGTCTACCTGCTCCAGGCGGAATTCCAGGCTGCCGTCGTGCATCACCACGTCCAGGAACTCCGCTACATGGGGCTGAGTGGCGAGCGCTGCCATGCGCACGCCGCCGAGATCCTGGGGGTTCACCACCCGGTTGGCTCCAGCCTGCAGGAGCTTGCCGATGGCCGATTCCGAAGCGGTCCGGGACACGATGAACAGGCCGGGGCGCATGGAACGGGCGGTCAGGGTCACGTAGAGGTTGTCGGCGTCGCCATTGAGCGCGGTGATGAGCGCCGCAGCCCGGTCGATCCCGGCAGCGCGCAAGACGTTCTCGTCGGTGGCATCGCCGCACACAACGGGCCCCTCAACGGTGCCGGCCCGCTCCGCGGAGGAATCGATCACGACCACCTCCACCTTCGAGCTGCGCAGGCTGCCGGCGATCGCCCGCCCGACCCGGCCCCAGCCACACAGGACCACGTGATCCCGGGCCTGCCTGATCTGCCGCTCCATCCGCCGCCTCCCGAATTCGTCGGCCAGATCGCCTTCGAGCAGGGTCTCGACCGCCACGGTGAAGCTATAGGCGGCCGCGCCGACACCGGTCAGGATCAGCGCGATCGTGAAGACCTTCTGCCCCGTGCCAAAGCGGCGGACCTCACCGAAGCCGACGGTGCTGACGGTGATAACCGCCTGGAAGACCGCGTCGAGCACCCCGTAGCCGAACGCCACATAGCCCAGCGTTCCCCCGGCCAGCACCAGCAGCAGCGAGGCGAGCCCGAGGCCGAGTCTCCTCGAATGCCGGACCGGCCGGCTGCCCGCCTGACCGCGGCGACCGCTGACAGGCATACCCCATTGTGCCCGGCCGCTGACCTGGCCCGGGACCTGACCGCAACCCTTTGCTCGCGGCCGGCGCCAGTGACATGGCCCGACGCCAGACCAGAGCCCCCGGAACCTCCGTCTGCCCCGGCCAGCCTGTCGTCGCGCACCTCAGGCACAGACCCGGTCCAGCCAGCGGCCGACTGATCCACAGCAACGGTCGCCAGACAACGAACCGGGCCAACCACAGGGCGCGATACCGGGCGTCGCTGACGCCCGAGACCACCCTGCACCGGACCGCCGACTATGCCCAGACAATAACCGCAGCAGTCGCGGCTGCTGGCGCGTTCAGATCACCCCGCTATGCGCGGGCAACGACCGCAGAAGTCGGCACCGGGGAGTCGCGCCGGCGGCTATAAGTGCGTGCATCACCATCGAGCGTCCACGCTCCGCGACTACATAACGAGTCCGCCTGGCAATCCGTCCCTGACCAGCCCCGGTGGCGGGGTGGGGGCTCCTGGGCGGCTGATCGCGCCGGCAGGGAGGTCATTGATTCACATCAGGGGAGTCCTGGGCGATGGCAGCATGTTGCTGGCGTAGCTCGCGTTTGAGGATCTTGCCGCTGGGGTTCTTCGGCAGCGCGCCGGCGAGTACCACGTACTTGGGGCGCTTGAAGCCCGCGAGCCTGGCGGCGGCGTGGGCGTGCACGTCCCCGGCGGTGAGGGTGGCCCCGGGCTTGGGGACCACGACCGCGGTGACGGCCTCGATCCAGCGGGGGTGGCTGATGCCGAAGACCGCTACCTCGGCGACGCCGTCCAGCTCGTAGATGGCTTCCTCGACCTCGCGGCTGGCGACGTTCTCCCCGCCGGTCTTGATCATGTCCTTCACCCGGTCGACCACCGTCAGGTAACCGTCCTCGCTCATCACGCCCAGGTCGCCGGAGTGGAACCAGCCGTCCCGGAACGCCTCGGCGGTCTTGTCCTGGTCGTGGTAGTAGCCGAGGGCGGCGTGCGGGCTGCGGTGCACGATCTCCCCGGCCTGCCCGGCCGGCACGACGCTGCCCTGGCCGTCCACCAGCCTGGTCTCCACGTTGATGGCGGGCCGGCCGGCGCTGCCGGCCTTCGCCAGCTGCTCACCGGGGCGCAGGATGGTCGCCAGCGGCGCCATCTCGGTCTGCCCGTAGAAGTTCCACAGCTGCACGCGGGGCAGCCGCCGCTGCAGCTCGCGGAGCACTTCGGCGGGCATCGGCGAGGCGCCGTAGTAGCCCTTGCGCAGGGTGGACAGGTCGGTGGCATCGAAGCCGGGGTGGCGCAGCAGCGAGATCCACACCGTCGGCGGGCAGAACAGCTTGCTGACCTTCTCCCGCGCGATAGTGGCCAGCAGCGCGGCCGGGTCCGGGCCGGGCACGATGATGCTGGTGGCGCCCAGGTAGACGTCGGTGCAGAAGAAGCAGTCCAGCTGCGCGCAGTGATACATCGGCAGCGCGTGCAGCTCCACGTCCTCAGCGGTCATCCCGCCGTCGATCACGCAGCTCACGTACTGGCTGATCAGCGAGCGGCTGGACAGCATCACGCCCTTCGGGCGCGACTCGGTGCCCGAGGTGTACATCAGCCGCAGCGGGTCGTCATCGGCCACCGCGACGTCCGGCGCGCTGGCCGGCCCCTCCGCGGCCCACGCCGTGGCGTCCTCCCACCCCGGGCCGGGAGCGGCGCCGGACAGCGATATCCAGCCACGCACTCCGCCCGCGACTTTCGCGCTGGCCAGCGCCTGCTCCGCGACCGGGGCGAGGGCATCCTCGGTGACCATCCCGCTCACTCCGGAGTGGCCGAGGATGAACGCGATCTCGTCGGAGTTCAGCATGAAATTGACGGGCACGAGCACCACGCCCAGCCGGGCGGTCGCGAAGACCAGAACCGCGAACTGCCAGCAGTTGCGAGACAGCAGCGCGAGCCGGTCACCCTTGGCCAGCCCGCGCGCAGCCAGCGCGTTCGCGGCCCGGTTGACCGCCACGTCAAACTCGCTGTAAGTCATCCGGGTCTCGCCCGCCACCACCGCCAGCTTCTCCGGGACCCGGCGGGCTGTCCGGTGCAGCAGGTCGCCGAGCGAGTGCTGGCGCGCCCGCGCCACCGCCGCGGCGCCCTGAACAGCTGCCTGCTCTTCCATGTCATCAGTCCTTCGGCTGGGGGGTCCGGGTCAGGGACTGCGACACGGGCCGCTAACGGAAGACCCGGGGAAAGCCTACGAACAAGCGCCGAAAAACGCACGCCATCGAGCACTTCGCGGCGTCCCGCCCCGACCAGGTCGCCCGCGCCGCCCAGCTTGGCGTGGTCGCTGTCCCCCAGGGTCGCTTCGCCACCGAGCTGGGCGACGGAATGCTCGCCGCCGTCGGGCCTGACCGCCACAGCTGGCTTTACCGCCAGCGCTCGCTGCTCCACGCCGGGATGACGCTGCCGGGCAACTCCGACCGGCCCGTCGTCACCGGCGCGCCGCTGCTCGGGATCCACGACATGGTCAACAGGCGCACCGCGTCCGGAACGCGATTCAATCCTGTCGAGGCGATCACGGCCGGGCAGGCTTTGCCTGCCTACACCCACGGCCTACGCCAGTCATGCCGAGCAGATCAAGGGCACGGTCACGCCCGGCAGGCTCGCCGACCTGGTCGTGCTGTCCGAGGATCCCACCGCTGTCATCCCCGACCGCATCGCCGGGGTCGAGGTGCTGGCCACGTTCGTGGATGGCCGGTGCCGCTACCGTAACGGCGCGCTGGACGGCCTGAGCTGGGCGACGGCCCGGCGCGGCGTCGGCCTCCGGCCGCATCGGGACACGACAGGAACCCGCATCGGCGTACGACACGCCGGCACGACATGTGGTGCTTGGGGTTTGCCTTCGCTCCTACATATGGTGTTGCTCGCAGCTGGTTCTGCGGTCCGTCCAGGGTCGCGGAGGTAAGAGGGAACCCGGCGGGAATCCGGGACTGCCCCGCAGCGGTGAGCGGGAACGACCGCCGTCCTGGCCGCGCGTGAGCGCGGCCTGAAAGCACTGGGCCTGATCAGCCTGGGAAGCGACGGCCAGTAGGCGGCCTAGGGCCTTGCCCGCGAGTCCGAAGACCTGCCAGCGTGCCGCGCGCGGTGTGCGCGCGGCGGCCCGAGTCGCGCGGGACGGCTGACGGCGGCACGGCATCGCCTCGAGTGCGGCTGCCGTCTGCTCCGTCGCATGCTCGCGTGATCCGGGTCTTCCGGAACGAGCTTGCGAGGAGAGAGTCATGACGGTTACCGACACTCGGCCAGGCGCCAGAGCAACCGGCCCCGAAACGGGCGCCGCGATCCCGCCAGCAAAGCGCGGCGCGCAGTCCGGGCGCATGCAGGTGCGCAAGCGTAACGGCGATACCGAGCCGGTCGATGTCAACAAGATCGTGCGGGCGGTCGAGCGGTGCGCCAGCGGCCTTGACGACGTGGACCCGATGCGGGTCGCGACCAAGACGATCAGCGGCCTGTATGACGGGGCGACCACGGCCGAGCTGGACCGGCTGTCGATCCAGACAGCCGCCGAGATGACCGGCGAGGAGCCGCAGTACTCCAAGCTCGCCGCCCGGCTGCTGGCCGCCTACATCGGCAAGGAGGTGCGCGGGCAGGGCATCGCCTCGTTCAGCCAGGCGGTCAGCCTCGGCCACGCCGAAGGTCTCATCGGCGACGAGACCGCGCGGTTCGTCAAGGACAACGCCCGCAAGCTGGACGACGCGGTCGACCTCGGCGCTGACCAGCTGTTCGAGTACTTCGGCATCAAGACCGTGTACGACCGGTACCTGCTGCGGCACCCGGCCACGCGCCGGGTCATCGAGGCGCCGCAGTACTTCCTGCTCCGGGTCGCGTGCGGGCTGTCCCGGACTCCGGCGGAGGCGATCGGCTTCTACCGGCTGATGTCCGAGCTGGCTTACCTGCCGAGCTCGCCGACGCTGTTCAACTCCGGCACGGCGCACCCGCAGATGTCGTCCTGTTTCCTGGTCGACTCGCCACGCGACGACCTGGACTCGATCTACGACCGGTACGCCCAGGTGGCCAGGCTGAGCAAGTTCTCCGGCGGGATCGGCATCGCCTGGTCCCGGGTCCGGTCCCGCGGTGCGCTGATCCGCGGCACGAACGGCCAGTCGAACGGCATCGTGCCGTGGCTGCGGACGCTGGATTCCTCGGTCGCCGCGGTGAACCAGGGCGGCCGCCGCAAGGGCGCGGCGTGTGTCTACCTCGAGCCGTGGCACCCTGACGTCGAGGAGTTCCTGGAGCTGCGCGATAACACTGGTGAGGACGCGCGGCGTGCCCACAACCTGAACCTGGCCAACTGGATCCCGGACGAGTTCATGCGCCGGGTCGAGGCCGACGAGATGTGGTCGCTGATCGATCCCGACGTCGTGCCGGAGCTGCCGGATCTGTGGGGGGAGGCGTTCGAGGCGGCGTACCGCGCCGCCGAGGCTGACGGCCGCTATGTCCGCCAGGTGAAGGCGCGCGACTTGTACGCCAAGATGATGCGGACGCTGGCGCAGACCGGCAACGGCTGGATGACCTTCAAGGACGCGTCCAACGCTAAGTGCAACCAGACAGGGCAGGCGGGGAATGTGGTCCACCTGTCGAACCTGTGCACCGAGATCACTGAGGTATCCACGGACGCCGAGACCGCGGTCTGCAACCTCGGCTCGGTCAACCTGGCCCGGCACCTGACGGCCGGGCCGGACGGGACCCTAGCGGTGAACTGGGCAAAGCTGCGCGACACGGTGCGTAGGGTTGTGCCGTTCCTGGACCGGGTCATCGACCTGACGTTCTACCCGGCCGCGGAGGCAGCAGCGTCAAACCCGCGCTGGCGGCCGGTGGGCCTGGGCGTGATGGGCCTGCAGGATGTGCTGTTCGCGCTCCGGCTGCCGTTCGACTCGGAAGCGGCGCGCGAGCTGTCTGCCCGGATCGCCGAGGAAATCTACCTGACCGCGCTGGAGGCATCGGCCGACCTTGCGGCCGAGCACGGACCGCACCCGGCGTTCGGCGATACCCGGGCCGCGGCGGGCCGGCTGCAGCACGACTTGTGGGGCGTGCCGGGCACGCAGGCCAGGCGATGGTCCGCGCTGCGCAAGCGGATAGCGGTCACCGGACTGCGCAACTCCCTGCTGATCGCGATCGCGCCGACCGCGACGATCGCCTCGATAGCCGGATGTTACGAGTGCATCGAGCCGCAGGTATCCAACCTGTTCAAGCGCGAGACCATGTCGGGCGAGTTCATGCAGATCAACGGCGCGCTGGTGGCCGAGCTCAGGGCGCACGGGTTGTGGACGCCCGAGGTCCGGGAGCGGGTCAAGCAGGCCGAGGGATCGGTGCAGGGCATCGCCGTGCTGCCCGCAACGACACGCGAGCTGTTCCGCACCGCGTGGGAACTGCCGCAGCGCGCGCTGATCGACATGGCCGCCGCCCGGGCCCCGTTCATCGACCAGAGCCAGTCGCTCAACCTGTTCCTGGCCGCGCGGACCATCGGCAAGCTCTCGTCGATGTACCTGCACGCGTGGAAGTCCGGTCTGAAGACGACGTACTACCTGCGATCCCGGCCGGCCACCCGGATCGCCCAGGCCACCGTCGCGGAGAAGGCACACCCAGGGCGGGACGGCGCCATTCGCAGCTCAGCCACAGACAGCGAGGCGGTGGCGTGCTCGCTGGAGAACCCCGAGACGTGTGAGGCATGCCAGTGACCGCCGTCGAATCCCCCCGGCAGATGCTGCTGGATCCGGGCATGGACCTAACTCTGCGGCCGATGCGGTACCCGGCGTTCTACGACAGGTTCCGCGACGCGATCCGCAACACCTGGACCGTGGAAGAAGTCGACCTGCACTCCGACCTGGCCGACCTGGGCAAGCTGTCGGCCGCCGAACGGCACCTGGTGGGCAGGCTGGTGGCCTTCTTCGCCACCGGCGACACCATCGTCGCGAACAACCTGGTGCTCAACCTGTATCAGCACGTCAACTCGCCCGAGGGTCGGCTGTACCTGTCCCGCCAGCTGTTCGAGGAAGCCGTGCACGTGCAGTTCTACCTGACCCTGCTCGACACCTACGTGCCGGATGAGGCCGAGCGGGCCGACGCGTTCGCCGCGGTGGAGAACATCCCCTCGATCCGGCGCAAGGCGGAGTTCTGCTTCCGCTGGATCGACAGCATCGGGGAGCTGACCGAGCTGCGCACAGCGGCGGACCGGCGCTCGTTCCTGCTGAACCTGATCTGCTTCGCGGCCTGTATCGAAGGGCTGTTCTTCTACGGCGCGTTCGCCTACGTGTACTTCCTGCGCTCGCGCGGCCTGCTCAACGGGCTGGCATCCGGCACGAACTGGGTGTTCCGCGATGAGTCCATGCATATGGCCTTCGCCTTCGACGTCGTCGACACCGTCCGGACGGAGGAGCCCGAGCTGTTCGACGCCGAGCTGACCGGGCAGGTGCGGGACATGCTCGCCGAGGCGGTCGAGTGCGAGGTGCAGTTCGCCGCGGACCTGCTCGGCGACGGCATCCCCGGCCTGTCGCTGCCGAGCATGCGCGAGTACCTGCAGCATGTCGCGGACCGGCGGCTGGCCAGGCTCGGCATCGAGCCGCTGTACGGCTCGGCCAATCCGCTGGCGTTCATGGAGCTGCAGGACGTGCAGGAACTGTCGAACTTCTTCGAGCGCCGGGTGTCGGCCTATCAGGTGGGCGTCACCGGCACCGTGGCCTTCGACCACGACTTCTGACGGCACGCCCCGGTGGCCTGCTGACCGCCTCGTTGGCCGACAGGAGCGGTCATCTTCTCAGTAAGCCAAACCGCAGCCTCCAGTACTGTCAAATCAGCCCACAGCTTCGTGCATTCCTGAGGAAATACGACCAGGCCGTCTTTCGCGAGGTGCGGCCAGCGGCTTCGTGCTCGGCTCGCGCTACCTGCTACAGGACTGACCGGAAAATAAAGGACGTCAGCTGGGCAGCCCGGCATGCGTCATCGGGGGCTTCCAGGTGGTGCTGGCCGCACGAGGGCGCGATCCGATCGTCACCTGGACCGCCAGGCACCGCAGCAGGTTCGCCCCGATCCGCGACAGCTTCTGGAGCAGATGCGAGCTCGTCTGGGCTTCCGCAACCCCCTTTCCTGAAAAAAGCCAGTTCAGATGAGACAACCACGCAGCAGCCATCTCACGAGAACTGGCCAACCCGGAGGTCGGTGGCCAGACGCAACGAGAAACGACAGCGCGCTGGTCGAGGGGGGTCAGCAGACGCCAGGGGACAACCCCCGTGTCAGTCGAGGTGTCGCGAGAGGGAGCCGAATAGGCATGATGAACGGGCCGCCGGCTGCGGCCGGCCGGCCGGGGGTGCCAGATCGCTCGCGCTGTGCGGTCTGAGTCAGCATCTCGCGCTACCCTGCCGCCATGACCGCGCAGCCAGCCGAGCCCGAGCAGGGTGCCCCACCACATGACGTCATCCACCTAGGCGGCGAGAGTGCTGTCGTCGTGCCGACGCCGGAGTATCAGCGCATTCAGGCGCTCATCAGCCTGGCGACACCGGAGCAGCTGACCGAGGCCGACGAGGCCGCAGACCAGTTCGCGGCTGCCCAGGAAAGCTACCGGGAGTGGTCCGAAGCCGGGCGGCCAGACGCGATGTCCGGCGCGGAGGCTCGTCGGCGCCTGTTCGGCGAAACGTGACAGTCGAGTATTCGCCGGAGGCAGTCTCGACGGCATCACGGTTTCTGGGCGATGACCCGGCAGGGCTGCGGGCCGCTCTCGATGCCGCGGATGCGCTGGCCGACGACCCAGATCCGGAAGCGTCAGTTCGCTGGGGTGCCACGCCGTGGCGGCGGCTGCGAGCGGGCCGCTACCGGATCCTGTACGTCGTTGAGGGCGAACTGATCACTGTCCATCGCGTGGACCGCGTTACCGCCAGGTGATGTGCCCTGGCGCGCACTGGGCTGGGGCTCGTTAGCGCTTGAGGAGTCCCAGGACGACGGTTACAGCTGCAGCCAACGTCGCATCATCCGGGATTGCCCTCTGCGCGTCGGGCGTGAGCACCCGGGAAGATAGCAGCTATCAGGATGACAGCCAATAGGATCCACTGATTCGCGCAGCCTGGCCAGGCCAGATGGCGAAGCTTGGGCGCTCAGGTGGTCTACGTCGACCCGGCGGACCACACCTAGGCCATCAGTCGCAGCAGCCGTGTCCGCGGACACGATTACGACTCCCGCTGGCGTCGTCACGGTGGCGCCGATGGTGAGCGACCCTTCGCCGGCGAGGGGCGCGCCCGCCTCCCCTTATCCGAGCTTCTGCACGGCGGCCAATACCTCGTCGAGCCCGACACCGACTGCCTCGCTGATGCGCTGAGCAGCCGACATAGCGCCTTCGCTGGCGCCGTGGGCGATGTACTGCCTGACCGTGCGCTCGATCGGGTCATCTGGCATGCAATCAAGGCTAGCTGGGCCTGGCCGTAATTGGACTGGACGCCATGACCGCCGGTCAGTAGACGTGAGGGCCATCCACAACGGTCATCACGTCCTTTGGCACGATCCAAGGCTCGTGCCCTTCCAGGTGGCACGTGATCAGCAGCCGGAGCGGCTGTCTGGCGTACTGCTGCCCGCCATTGGTCCGGTGTCGTGCCGGTCATCCAGTGCCCCGGCCGGGTGCGGATTAGCGCGAGCCGATCCCAGCTGCGGCCGGTCACCAGTGAGTACGGCTGGGCAACGGTCTGCCGGTTGCTTACCACCTGCTCACTGGCGCCAGTGTTGAATTCCCACGGCCCCCAGACGAACGCTGCCGCCTGTTCCGGTGTCACGGGCAGCGGCCCGCGGCCCCAGTGCAGCTGACCGGCCTCATCGAGGATCGTGATGGTTACCGCGTCGAGGCGCTCCAGCTTGCCAGGGAGTAGCGTCACGCTCAGGAAAGCCTGATCCGGTGAACCGTCCCACGTTGTGCAGGTGACCTCGAAATCCGGGGTGAGTTCATCATGCCGCCGGTCACGCTCGATCGCCGCCAGTCCGCGGGTCGTTTGGTTCGACCTGGTAGCCGCCCACCAGGAGCCGATAGCGGCAGCCGCCGCAGCGATCGGAGCCGCTACCTCTCCCAGTGCGTGAACTAGGTCCACGGACGCACCGTACCGGCTGCGCGGCACCAGACTAGGCCCCTCGGCATCGGGTGTCCGGTGATAGAACATACAGGCGATTCTGGTATCGCCGCCCGGCGCGTTCAGCCGGGGCGCATAGGCGGATCCTTGTAGATTAGTTGCACCGATGCCACCACTAATTGGCTTGCTGTACGCACGGCAGGGATTCGTTCGGGGCGAACTCCACCGGGCGCGGAGAGAGGCAACCACCCACCGTCGGGTCACCGCCGGGGGCCTGCTCGCGTCCGAAGGAGCCCCATGTCTCGCCCGCCGTGCTCCTTCTCGTTCGGCGTCCTGGCCGTGGTCCCCGACGTCCCGCTCGCCGAGCGTCCCACCGCCCTAACCGCATGGTCGCCGTTCACCGCGACCTCTGTACGCAAGCTCGCGCGCAGCAACGGCGCCAGCGCAGCGAAGCGATGACCGGTCGATCTCGCTTGAGGCACTGGCGGCGAGGCCCGGGCCGCCGCCAGGCCCTCTATCGTCCCCTCGACGATCAGCTCACGCTGGAACTCGTCGATCGCGGCCATGACGTGGAACGCCAGCCGAAGGCCGGGGTCGTCGTGTCAACCTTCTGCTTGAGCACCACCAGGTCGATGCCGCGCTCGCGGAGCTGGTCGACGACATCCAGGAGGTTGCACATCACCCAGTGACCGCCGGGATCGCGGACGCCCACCGGACGCGGCGAATGGCGGTTGGCGGCTATAGATGACGGTCAGTGGCGGAGCCAGTTCTCGCTGTCGCGACCGTTTCGCCAGCACAGAAGCCCTTTGGGCTGGTCATCGGGTGGCGCCCCCAGCGGGGCTCCACGCAGAGCTTCCCGCCGGTAATGCGCGTCCTGTAGCGGGCCAGCTTGTGATTGAAGGCAGATTCGAAGTCGCAGCCCGGCGAAGCTAGCGTGTGGTAGCGACCTCGTCAGTTGGTGATGTATCCGCAGCGCTCCGTGAGCATGGTTCGGCAACGCATGATGAGTACTGCTGTTATTTCGCCGCCGTGACTGAGTCCTGGTCGCCGATCATTGCAACCCGGCAGTCGCGGCATCACGGATGACCCGGTGGCGGCTGTCACGTCACGGATTGTGACGGAAGGGATATTACCGACGTGCGATATCCGCCGTTACGGGCGGCTCCAGCTCAAGCCTCAGGCATATGAGCGGCGATACAGATCTGGTCGATATGTGCTGGCGCGTACAGCTCTCCCAGGCAGCTTGCTGCGGCACCGATTGGGCGGGGAGGATCCTGCCACGCGGGGAATCGACGGCGGGAGCCGATGGCGGCAGGGGTTGATGGGCCGCTGCAGCGAGGAGGATGACATGAGTGACACGGCGCCGGCTCTGGACGAGGCGTTCGAGCGGATGGCGGCGGCCAGCTTCGAGCTGCCGAACGGCTTCGTCAACCACGGAGTCATGGCCTGCGAGGCCCCGGCATGACGTACGCATCGGTGAACGGCCTGCAACTCTACTACGAGACGCGCGGCACCGGCCGACCACTCGTACTGCTCCACGGCGGCCTGATGACCATCGACCTCAATTTCGGGCCGTTGCTCGAACCCCTCGCGGCGAGCAGGCAGGTGATCGCGGTGGAGCTCCAAGGCCATGGGCACACCGCCGACACCGGCCGCCCGATGACGATCAAGGCACTGGCCCATGACGTCGTCGCGCTGCTCGACCATCTGGGAATCGCCGAGGCCGATCTTTTCGGCTTCAGCCTCGGTGGTCTCGTCGCGTACGCGGTCGCGCTCGGCGCGCCCACCCGGGTCGGCAAGCTGATCGTCGCCTCGGCGGACGCCCACCGCCCGCCGGGCCGGGAGAGCGCGCCGCTCAACGACGACCGCATGCCGACGCCGGCCGACTTCCAGGCAATGCGCGACGCCTACGACGCGGTCGCTTTTGACCCCGCGCACTTCGACGAGTTCGCGGCCAAGACCTCGGCAATGGTGCACGAGTTTCCCGGGTGGACCGACGAGCTGCGATCACTGCGGGCGTTGACCCTGCTGATCTTCGGCGACCGCGACTTCTCACCGTTGCCCGACGTGGTGGAGATGTTCGAACTCGTGCCGAACGTGCAACTCGCAGTGCTCCCCGGGACCACGCACGTCGGCGTGACGCGGCGGCCTGGCGAAGTGTTCGCGTTGAGCACGCCGTTCCTCGAACGCACGCAATAAGCGGCTATAGCACGCCGGGCCGGCCTGTAGTCGGCCAGGGCAGCTACGCATGACAAGTTTGCGATGCGCGTTGAGAATGGCCACGACCTGGGCCAGCGCCTGGTCGCCGCCGACGTTGCCCCCCGGCACCAGCTGCCTTCGGCGCTGCACCCGCCGGTACGCCCAGGCGATGGTTCTGCTGCGGGGCGAGACTGCAGGGGAGCACGCACACCACGACCGTGCATGCCGAATATTTCACCAGCAGCCTGCGCATCGGCACCAGCGCAGGCGTCGCCCTGGTCAACGAGTCTGGCCAGCCCCTGACAAGGCTGCCCTGGAGGAACGCCTCGGTGACTGCGGAGTCGTGTACGGAAACGCCGGCAACTACCGCACCGCTGTCCGCACGACGCTCTTTCCCGGCCTGACCGAGCAAAGGTACGACGCTCTCATCACCGCGCTGCTGCAGCTGCGTGCCCCCAAACTGTCCCAGCGGCTGGACCCCGCGCTGCTGTCCACCCTGCTGTCCCGGGTGCTGCCGCCACTGGGACACAGGAGATCGCCAACCTGGCCGAGGGCTTCGAGCGTCTCGACCGGCAACGGGAACGGCTGCTGAAGCTGGATGAGGAGGTGACGGCCACCCGCACTATGGCTGCGGGGCAGCGCTGGTACGCCCAGCGCGTGCTGCGCGTCAGTGCCGCCACCCTGATATCCGCGACCGCGGAGCTGGACAACCTGGCCAGGACCGCCCGGCAGTCGACCGAAGAATACGAACTCATCGCTGCCGAGAAGGCCGAGAAAGAGCGCCGCAACGAAGACCTCGATCGTGATGTCGCCAGCAGCGGGCTGACGTTGGCGCGGCCTAACTCGATGGCCAGTCGCCGTGGTCCCCACCGGGGATGCGCCCCGCGCAGCTGACAGATCAGCGCCTCGACCTCCGCGTCCAGCTGGCGGGGCTGACGGTGGAAGCCCGTGCAAGCATCCCGAGTTGCCCAAGATCCTCGGCCACCATCGGCCAGGCAACTAGCAAAGCCGGGCCAAAGACTGGCCCGGCCCATTCCGCGCTCGGTGGCCAATACCGATCACCGTTACCGCGCGGGAGTCTCAGAACACCGTCCCACGTGACCAGGCGCGCCGCCAGTCGTGGCGAGCGGACGGCTGGGGCGGCCGCGAGACGCCAGAGAGCCGGATCAAAATGCACTGGCTTATTTGCGTGTCCTCAGCCGGGCACGGCGGTCAGTCTTCGAGCGTGGGAGCTTCACCAGGCTCGGCGCTCGCGAGCTCTAGTCGGCCCGAGCCAGGATCTCGCAGCCACCCCTCCGGAACTTGCGCACCTTCAGAAAACTCTGCGCTGCTGAGGTTCGCGCCAGTGAGGTCCGCGCCCACGAGGAACGCGCCGGTGAGGTTCGCGCGGGTGAGGTAGGCGAGGGTGAGGTTCGCGCGGGTGAGGTTCGCGCGGGTGAGGTAGGCGTAGGTGAGGTTCGCGCGGGTGAGGTCTGCGTCGGTAAGGTCCGCGCGGGTGAGGTACGCGTCGGTGAGGTTCGAGTAGGTGAGGTCCGCGCGGGTGAGGTCCGCGTCGGTGAGATCCGCGCCGGTGAGGTACGCGCCGGTGAGGTCCGCGCCGGTGAGGTCCGCGCCGGTGAGGCCCGCGCCGGTGAGGCCCGCGCCGGTGAGGCCCGCGCCGGTGAGGTCCGCGCCGGTGAGGTCCGCGCCGGTGAGGTCCGCGCCGGTGAGGTCCGCGCCGGTGAG
>Ga0187864_10000738_pt1 | contig 34974 bp, 33 predicted proteins | sample June2016WEW_11_4_FD_132985 | JGI IMG/M metagenome (GOLD analysis project Ga0187864, IMG submission 132985) | Peatland microbial communities from SPRUCE experiment site at the Marcell Experimental Forest, Minnesota, USA - June2016WEW_11_40 | ecosystem: Environmental > Terrestrial > Soil >...
GTGTGCAGCGCAGTGCGGCAGAAGAAACATCGGCGCGTGAACTGGTGCGGCTCGCTCGGGTGCCTGGACTACGATCAACTGTGCGCCCTAAAGGCATCGGGGCTGAAGAGATTTCATCACAACCTGGAGAGCGCGCAGAGCTTTTTCCCGCAAATCTGCAGCACACATAGCTGGGAGCAGCGTCTGGAAACGGTCAGGAACGCCAGGAGAGCCGGGTTGGAGGTCTGTTCGGGCGGAATTTTCGGTCTTGGCGAATCGTTTGAGCAACGGGTCGAGTTTGCATTGACCCTGGCGCGCGAAGCCATTGATTCCATTCCTCTCAATTTCCTGATTCCCATCGCCGGGACAAGGCTCGAGAATATGGAAATCATGAAGCCCCTGGATATATTGCGCACCGTGAGCATGTTTCGCCTGACCAACCCCCGCGCCGAGGTGAAGGTTTGCGCCGGGCGCGTGCACCTGGGCGACTTGCAGTCCATGATATTCCACGCCGGGGCCAATTCAATGATGATAGGGCCGCTTCTAACGGTTGCCGGCGGCGACGTGGACCGGGACCTTCAGATGCTTCGGGACCTCGAGGTCGAATATGCGTTTTGAGGCGTGGATCGATGAAGAGATTGCGCAATTGCGCGAAAAAAGCCTCGAGCGCCGTCTTTCGGTTTTCAGCGAAACGGGGGGAAAGATAAAGATCGAGGGCAGGACGTTCCTCAATTTTTCCTCAAACGATTACCTGGGGCTTGCACGCCACCCGGAAGCAATCTCCACAAGCCGTAAATACCTCGAATCGTATGGGTGCGGGGCGACTGCTTCCAGACTGATAACAGGCACCCTGGACCCACATGATGAACTGGAGCGGGTAATTGCCGCTTTGAAGGGATATCCCGGGGCCCTGGTCTTCGGCAGCGGATTTCTTGCCAATGCCGGCATCATAACGTCGCTCGCCGGGCGCAGCGATCATGTATTTGCCGACAAACTGGCTCACGCCAGCATCATCGACGGCATCGTGCTGAGCCGGGCAAACCTCAAACGTTTCCACCACAACGATCCGGACCATCTCAAGGCCCTTCTGAAACAGTGCCCTGCCGGCGGCCGCAAACTCGTTGTCACCGAGTCCGTCTTCAGCATGGACGGAGACATCGCCCCGCTTGCCGAGATAACCTCGATGGCCCTCGAATACGGAGCGATGGTAATGGTCGATGAGGCGCATGCGACAGGTGTATTCGGCCCGGGTGGAAGCGGTTTGATCAGGGAACAAGGCCTGGAGGACAGGATCAATGTGTCAATGGGTACGCTAAGCAAGGCGCTTGGAGGATACGGCGGGTTTATAGCATGCTCGTCCGCTTTGCGGGAACTGCTGGTCAATCGCGCCCGAGCGTTTATCTATACGACCGGACTTCCACCGGCGGTCGTGGGAAGCGCTCTCGGCGCCCTTGCCGTTATCCAAAAAGCAGGCAATCCGGGCGCGGAGCTCCTCCGGCGGGCTGCAACTTTCAGGAAGCGATTGCAGGAAGCCGGCCTTAACACCTTGAATTCGGAAAGCCAGATCATTCCGGTGCTCATCGGTGAAAACGCCAGGACACTCGCAGTCGCGCAGCGACTCAAATCAAAAGGCATACTCGCGGTGGCCATTCGCCCTCCGACGGTGCCCGAAGGAACTGCACGCCTGAGGCTGTCGGTCACGCTGGACCACAGCGATCATGACCTGGAACGGGCCGCCGGAGAAATTATCGCCGAGGCGACCGGGGAGCTTGGTGCACCCGAAGACGCGAAGACGCGAAGAAAGGACGCCTGCTGACAATCCATCACATTGTATCCGGAGTCGATCGACCCCGTATCGTCTCAGATGCTTTCAGGCGATTTCCCTACTCTCCACCTACTTTGTCTTTCTTCGCGTCTTCGCATAATCTGGTCATTCCGCTTACCGGCTTTAGCCGGAAGCTTCGCGTGAAAAGATTTTCAGGCCCCACAGATGTGGAGAACTACGGTGCGGCGCAAGCGATGAAAATTTACCCCGGGGATGGAAAATGAAAAAGCCTTCGGTCCTCCTCATTTCCGGCTGGGCGCACGGGGCGGAAGCCATGCATCCGCTGGCCGACGCTATGGCGAACTCCCATTGGGTAACTTCTCTTTCGGTTGCCGACCCCGGCGTACCCCGGATCGATGTCCGAGGCAGGCGGCGGGGTACAATCCAAGGAAAAGTCGAGGACCAGAGGCGTCCGGGAGACGGAGGGGCGTCAATTTCCCCATATGCCCGCGCAATTGCCCTCCATCTCGATAAGTCAGGCGAGCCTGCCTGTATCGTTGGATGGTCAACCGGGGGCATTGCGGCGATCGAGGCGGCGGCCAACTATCCGGAAAAAGTCTGCGGCCTGGTGCTTTTGAGCGCAACAGCGCGGTTTTGCTCAGACGCGGACTATAGCGCAGGCGTCGACCCTGCCGTGTTGCGCGCAATGATCCGAGGGCTGAAAAAAAACCCTGAGGCGGTAATCGCCGATTTTATCTTACAGGCGCTTTATCCTGTGCGCATCCCGGCAGACGAACTGGTCCGGAGAACGAAAAACGCACTCGAACAGGGAACGAATTCCCTTATAGACGGGCTTGAGTATCTCGCGCGTGTGGACCTGCGTGACGCTCTGCCGGCAATAACCACTCCCTGCCTCATAATCCACGGCAGACAGGACAGGATCGTGCCACGGCAGGCAGCCCAATTCCTGGTTTCAAAGCTCCCGGTCTCAGATGTCGAGTTGCTGCCCTCCGCCGGTCATTCGCTCATCGAGCAGTGCGGGAAGGACCTTATTTATCGAATTCTACAGTTTCAGGAAATACTCAGATGAACCAAACCGCTTACTCCTCTTCAATTTCCGCACGCTTCGCCGCCGCCGCGCAAAGCTATCACGAGGAATCCAACGTGCAGCGCACAGTTGCTGAAAAGCTCGCAGCCTGGATGCCTGCCCTGGAGGAAATCGACAGCATCCTCGAGATTGGGTGCGGGACGGGGTTCCTGACTGAACTGCTCAGAAGACATTTCCCCCGCGCTCTGATTTATGCCGTAGATGTAGCCCGCCCGATGATAGACCTGGCCAGAGAGCGGATCGGGGAATGCGGCCGAATCCGCTGGCATGCGGCCGATGCCCGGCAGTTTCGCCCCGACAGGGATTTTCCCCTGATTATCAGCAGCTCGGCCCTGCATTGGATGACCCCGGTGTCTGAGACCGTCAAACGGCTCGGCAGCATGCTCGAACCCGGCGGAAACCTTGTTTCGGCGCTGATGGTCAAGGGGACACTCGGAGAACTCCATGCCGCCCGAACGTGCCTGTTTCCCACCAAGACCGCCCCCTTATGCCTGCCGGGCGCCGAAGAGGTCCTGGAAGCACTTGCGACGGCAGGGCTGAGGGTCGAGCGCAGCCGCCGGGAAGTCCTCCGCGAGCGCTATGACTCGGCGCGCGGATTTCTTCGAAGCCTGAACCGGCAGGGCGTTACGGGATCGGCGAACAGCGGATGCAAGCTGCTCAACCGAACCGAATTACGAAAGCTGACCGGATATTACGACCAGAGATTCGCGGCATCTGACGGCGGGGTATTCGCAACCTACCGCGTTCTTTACGTAACGGCAAGGAAAGACAAATGATTCCACCGGGAAAAGGAGTCTTTATTACGGGCACCGATACGGGCGCAGGCAAAACAATTGCCGCCGCCGCCGTGCTGGTGTCGATGCGCGCCTCCGGGATCGACGCCGTTCCGATGAAACCGGTTCAGACCGGCGGGCTTGGGAACCGGGACCGTCAGCCAGATTTGGCGCTGTCTTCGACGGCGCCTGGGCCGAGAGACAGCAGGGCGCAAGACCCGGAGCTGCAAAGCCCCGACCTCACATTTTGCCTCCGCATGGCTGAACTGCGGCCAGACCCGGGGGAGTTGCAAGATATGGCCCCTTTCATTTACGAGCCGGCGTGCTCGCCTCATCTCGCGGCGGCCAAAACGGGCCGTGAAATTTCGCTTGACCGCATTCTTGAAGCCTTTCGCAGCCTGCTCCGAAGGCACGAGCGAGTAGTTGTTGAAGGCGCGGGAGGCGTGCTGGCGCCCGTTTCCGGCAATCAAACGATGATCGATCTGATGGGGATGCTGGAGCTTCCGGTTATCCTGGCTGCCCGCCCCGGTCTGGGCGCCATAAACCACACGCTGCTTTCGATCAGGGAGATTGAACGTTCCGGTCTTACGCTGCATGGGATAATTTTTTGTGAAACCACAAGGGCGGGCTGGGGAGAGATCGAGGAAAACAATGTTGAAACAATCGGGAGGATGGGAAAAGCACGAGTGCTTGGACGCATTCCGTATATTGCCGAATTGGCTGAAGAAAACGGCATCAGTCCTGAAGATTTCAAGAGATATTCATCCTCCTGCTTTTCTTTCTTCGCGTCTTCGCGTGCACCATGCCCCTAATTTATGATACCCACGCTTTTCGTTTAGCCATTCCCACCAAACAGGAAAAATCATGAGGAACATTACCGACTACTATCGCGAACTTGATCTGGCAAGTCTGTGGCACCCATATACGAGGCATTCGGCGCTCAGGGACGGTTTTCCCGTAATAACGAGGGGCGAAGGAGTATTTCTTTTCGACAGCGCAGGCAACCGTTACGTGGACGCAATCTCTTCCTGGTGGGCCTGCAACCTGGGCCACAGCCACCCGAGGCTCGTCCGGGCCATCATCGGTCAGGCCGGGAAACTCCAGCACAGTATCCTAGGCAACCTTACGCACCCTTGCGCAGCCGAACTGGCTTACAGACTCGTAGGGCTCTTCCCCGACAGGCACAGGAGAACGCTGTTCGCAAGCGATGGGGCCAGCGCAGTGGAGGCCGCGCTAAGGATTGCCGTTCAGTACCGGCATAACAAGGGGGAGAGCGGCCATTACAGGTTTGCCGCATTCGAGGACGCTTATCATGGGGATACCATCGGAGCCATGGCCGTTGGATATCTGCCTTCTTTTCACGGCGCATACAGGCCCCTGCTTTTCCCTGTCTATAAGGTAAAAACACCGGACTGCCCCCGGTGTCCAGCCGAGGCAACTCCCCAGACGTGCAGCCTGCAGTGCTTTTCTCCCATGGAGCACACGGTCAAAGAGCATGCAAATGAGCTTGCGGCCGTAATTGTGGAGCCGTTATGCCAGGGGGCCGCCGGAATGAGGATGTATCCCGCCGACTACCTCCGAAGGCTGGGCGAGCTTTGCAGGGAAAATGGCGTGCTGCTTATCGTGGACGAGATCGCCATGGGTTTTGGACGAACCGGCAGGATGTTTGCCTTTGAACACGCAGGCATTGACCCGGATATCGTCTGTATTGGGAAAAGCCTCTCGGGGGGTTATCTTCCAATCAGCGCGGCGGTGGTGAAAGAGGAAATCTTCGAAACCTTTACCGATGAGCCCGAGGACCACACATTTTACCACGGCCACACTTTTGCCGGGAACCCCATTGCGGCTGCGGCGGCCATCGAGTGCCTGAATGTATACGGGGAAGAAAAAATAGTGGAAAAGGCCGCGCGCTCAGGGGATGTCCTGGCTGCACACTTCAAGGCTTTCAAGGACGTTCCCGGTGTGGTGAATGTCCGCTGCCTGGGAATGATTGCCGCGTTCGATCTGACGGAAAAGGAAGGTACAACCGGGGCGGATCGCGCCAGGCGAGTCGGCCGGCAGATGCTCAAAAAGGGCATCCTGATTCGGCCGCTCGGGGCAACCATTTACCTGATGCCGCCGTTGATTACGGATAACGAGGTTTTGGCCGAAACCGTGAGGGTATTGCTGGAAACGGTTGCAGAGCGAGCATAGGCCTTTTGAGCAGTCTTAGTGAGAATCACATCATAAAGGAGCATCACGTTTTAGATCCCGCCAGCGGATGAATTCCCCTTTACGGTATTCCTCGTCTCCCCTTCGGATAGCTTCCAATTCCTCGGCCGTAGCTTCTACCGTTTCCGGTTCGCCGATGAATTCAACATACTCGATCACCCCTTCCAGAGACTCTGGTGGAAGCTTACCCAGAGCTTTCACGATCCGCTCTCACGTTTCCTTCGTAGTGAACGCCGCCGTGGAAGGCGGCGCTACCATGGGGAGATGAAAGAATCTTCTGAATGCGTCCGAACCTCCAATTTCGTTTCTCAGCGCTCCTCGCAGAGCGATAGAACCAAGAGGAGTTTCTTTTTCTTTTTCTGCTCACTGCTCACCGTTCACCGAGAGGCCAAGGTAGGCCCGTGCGATTGCCGGATCGGACTGAAGCTGCTCGGAGTTCCCATGGAGGACGACCCGACCGCTTTCGATGACGTAGGCGTAGGAAGAAACCGCGAGCGCCTGCCGGGCGTTCTGCTCGACCACAAGTATCGTTTGCCCTTCATCTCGAAGCTTGCGGATGAATTCGAAGATAAACCGGACTATCAACGGGGCTAGACCAAGCGATGGTTCATCCAAAAGCAACAGCTTCGGGCGGGCCATAAGACCCCGCGCAATCGCCAGCACCTGCTGCTCTCCTCCGGAGAGAGAACCGGCGACAGACCTGCTTCGCTGGCGTAAAACAGGGAAATACTCCTCCATTCGCCCGATATCGGCAAGGACGTTCCTGCCGGGCTGCCTGTAGCCACCAAGCTCCAGGTTCTCCCGCACACTCATTCCCGCAAGCACCTGCCTTCCCTCCGGCACCTGCACGATTCCTTCAGCAACCCTTCTGTGGGCGCTCATACGTGTAATGTCATTCCCATTGAACACAATGCTTCCGGATCTCACCGGCACCAGGCCGCTCAATGCGTTCAGGATCGTGCTCTTTCCGGCGCCGTTTGGGCCGATGAGCGAAACGATCGACCCTTCGCCGATGCAAAACGAGACGTCCTTTACGGCCTCAATCGGACCATAGGCCACTTTGATACCGATTACCTGAAGCATAGGATTCAGTCGTTAACCTTGGACCCCAAGATATGCCTCGATCACTTCCGGATGCCCGGCCACTTCTTGAGGCGTTCCGGTAGTGAGCGTCTGTCCGAAGTGTAGCACGGTAATCATTGAGCAAAGCCGCATTATGAAAGGCATATTGTGCTCGATCAACAGAATAGTAACCCCGGTTTCCACCAGGGAACGAAAAAGACTTTCCATTTCCGCGATCTCCCGCTGCCGCATTCCCGCAATGGGTTCGTCGAGAAGCAAAAGACGCGGGTTGAGAGCCAAGGCCCTGGCGATTTCCAACCTCCTGCGCTCACCATAAGAAAGGCTGCCCGCACAGACCTTGGCCCGGTTTTCGATCCCTGCTCTCGAGAGACACCCCATGGCATCGGCCCAGCTTTGGCGCTCCTCAAGCGCCGCCGACCGCAGACAAAGCAGACGCGGAAAAATTGCAAGTCCAGCCCTGAGGTGCTGTCCGGCAATGACATTCTCCAGGCAGGTCATGCTGGAAAAAAGACGTATGTTTTGAAAGGTGCGCGCCACCCCGAGGGCGGCTATCCGGTATGCTGGAAGCCGGTGGATCGCCCGGCCGTCGAGCAGCAGGCGGCCCGAATCCGGTCTTGTAAGGCCGCTCACTACGTTTATGAGGGTAGTCTTGCCCGAGCCGTTCGGGCCTATAAGCCCGTGAATCGTTCCTGCCTCAACACAAAAGGAGACCTTCGACAGAGCGCTCAATCCTCCAAAGGATCGGCTGATTTCATCGAATCGGAGAAACACGGCTCAGACCTCACCTCGAAAAGCGCCGCCGGACCTCCTCCCGGTCCAGGCGCTCACTTTGCTAAAAAACGAGATCAGACCGTTGGGGAGATAAAGAATCACAAGCAGCAGAATAACCCCGTTGACACCCAGGCGCAGAGGCCCTGCCGTCACCCCGACTCCCCGGAGCGCTTCGGGAAGGGCGGTCAGGATAAATGCTCCCAAAATGGGACCATAAATTGATTGCCTCCCCCCAACAATGTTGTAGATGAGCAGTTGGACGGCAGCAGAGAAGCCAAACTCACCCGGCGTAACAATAAAGTTCAAATGAGCGTAGATGGCGCCCGCGATTCCGGCGATGAATGCACCCAAAACAAACGCCAGGGTTTTGTAATAAGTGGTGTTGATACCCATAACCATCGCTGCGGTTTCATCTTCGCGAATGCTCGCCAGGCTCCATCCGATTTTCGAACCCCCAAGCCTTGCCAGAAAATAAGTTGTGGCCGCGAGCACGCCGTAGATGGTGTATGTTGTCGTTTTGCAGGGGATGCCAACAAGTCCCTGGGCGCCTCCGGTGATGTCCATGTTTACAGCCGCAATCCGAACGACCTCTCCAAATGCCAGGGTGGCCATGGCGAGAAAAATGCCCCGAATTCGCAAAACCGGCATGCCGATCAGGAGCGCTATCATAGCGGACAGGCACGCTCCTGCAGCAATGGAGATCGTATATGGCACATTGAAGCGCATGGTTAGAATACCGGATGCGTATGCGCCGATTCCTGCGAAGGCCGCGTTGCCGAGTGAAAGCTGCCCGGCGGAGAGGGTTACATAGAGGCTGAGGGCAAGAAGCGCGTTAATCCCGATGAAGTTGACAAGGCTTCCGTAAACTGCAAAGAACTGCGAGAAAGATTCCATCACGCCTCCCGGACGCGCCCACGTCCGAGCAGCCCGGAGGGCTTGAGGACCAGAATCACGAAAAGGACGGTGAAAGCCACAGCGTCGCGGAGGTTGGATGTGCCCGTTATTGCGACCGTTAAGACTTCGCTCAATCCAAAGGCAATTCCACCGAGGATGGCCCCGGGAATACTTCCCATCCCTCCCAGAATGATTACGGCAAGCCCCTTCAGCTCGATCGAGCGTCCCATATCAGGGGCCAGGGCATCGAAATAGAGTCCGTAGAGAATACCCGCGACCCCGCCCAGAGCGGAGGAGACAATGAAGGTCAGCGCAATTACGCCGTCCACATTGATGCCGAGCAGCCGTGCCGTGCGCTCGCTTTCGGCAACGGCCCGTATCGCCTTGCCCGTGCGGGTCCGCTTAAGAAACGCCGTCAAAGCGAGCATCAGCGCCAAGGCAGTCAAAACGATTTCCACCTGTAGCGAAGTCACTGTAACCGACCCGAAACGCCACACGCGATTGAGAAAAATCCCTTCCGGAAATCGCACCGTTCGCGCCCCGAAGATACCCAATGCAGCGCTCTCGAAAATAATGGCCATCGCAATGCTGGAAATAAGGCCGGAGAGATTTGAATCGGCGCGGCGTCGCAGGGGAGCAAAAGCCACTCGGTCGAGCACGAGTCCGAGCGCACCGGAAAAGAGGGCTGCCAAGGGAAAAGCAAGCCAGATGGACAGACCTGCACCCGTAGTCAGCCAGAGCGCCGTCAGGGCGCCAAGGGTAAAAATGGCTGCGTGGGCAAGGTTCAGGATGTCCAGGACACCGAAAACCAGTGTATAGCCGACTGCAAAAAGCCCGTAAACGCTTCCGATGAAAAGGCCGTTTATCAATTGCTGGAGTAGAACAGCCATAGAACCATGTTTCATACCGCGATGAACGCTTACTAACTATTCGCCGAAATCTGCGAACTTGCCGTCCCTTACTATCTGAACCACCGGAGTGTGTTTCGCATCGCGGCTCTCAGTGAAGGAAAATTTACCGAGCACCGTGTCGAGGTCCCTGATTTGCGCAAGCGCCTCGCGCACTGCCTTTCGATTATCAATCGAACCGGCGCGCAGGAGCGCTTCCCGCGCAATGTAGACACCGGCGTACGCCTGTGCTGCAAACTGATCGGGTGGGGAACCGTATCTGGCAGTGTAGGCTTCAGCAAAATGACGATTCATCGGATTTTGGGAAGTTGCATTCCAGGCAGCCCCAACGATCACGTTCTCCGCCGCCTTGCCTGCGTTTTTCATCAATGAGGGCGAATTGAATCCGTTGCCGCCGATAATTGGCACATCCGAGGAAATCCCTAACTGCCGTGCCTGGCTCACTATTCCAGAGGCTTCTTCCACCAGCGCGGACACGATTAGCGCGTCCGGGTTCACGCTCCTGATCTGCGTCAACTGGGGCGAAAAATCACGGTCACCCTTGGCGAAAGTCTGCTCGCTCAAAATCTGTATATTCCAATCGTCAAGCGCCTTTTTGAAGGCATCGTAACCGCCTTTTGTAAAGGCGTCATCGTTGCCGTAGAATACGGCCACTTTTTTGATGCCCAGTTTTTCCTTTGCGATGCGAATCGTATTGGGTATCACGACCAGTTCCGTGAGAGAGTCGCGAAAGACGCAGTCGCCGATATCAGTAATGCCTTTTGCGGTAGTGCTGATGCCAAGGACGGGAACCCCGGCCTGCTGAGCGATTCGGTCAGTCACCTGGGCCGTGTTGCTAAGGGTTGGACCGATAATCATAGCTACCCGGTCGGCGGCTATAAACCTGTTGAAGACATTTACGCCCTGCTGAGGCTGGCTTGCATCATCCTCGAAAATCGGGACGATCCGGATCCCATCCTGCGCGGCCTGTGCGTTTATCTCATCTATGGCCAGCAGCGCGCCGTTCTTCTGCGTCTCGCCATAGGCGGCGGCGGCGCCTGTCATACTGAGCGCAAACCCGAGTCTTGCTTCTTTTGCGGCGGCTAGCGCGGTGGAGCAAATCCCCGTGAATCCTAAAATCAAAACTAATGCAGCGGCAATTCTTTCCAAATTGTTTCCTGATCCGGAACGCATCGCAACCTCTTTTCCGCCGGGTGTTTTTTCACAAAAACCCGGCATTGTGAACGCCTCATATGCATCCTGAAAATGGCCCACATCCTCACACCTGTCAAGCCGAAAAAGCCATAAAGAAACCTGGTGGAGAATTGAGACTCCCCGCGCTTTTTGATTTCGCAAAAAATGAACAAAATCCGACTTGTTTTTGTGTCATCATTTATTTCAATTAACTTGACACTATATATTTCATGCAATAAAGTCACGACACTTTGAGAAAAGCGAAGAGTTTAAGTTAGCTATTTCAATGCTTGCCTCTTCTTTCTGAAGCGTTCTTTCGTGTTCATGCGCGAGCGAGTTCTATTCATGCCCTTTCTCTTCGCTGATATTCGAGCTGCTGAGCCACATCCATCTTTATGCTCCTGTTTTAAGCTGAAAGCCCTGCTTCGATATTCCAGGGGAAAGGAGGTGGTGGTAGTCTTGCCGTTTTGATAATACGCGCGTTGATTCAATCCTTGTATCCGGAAATTAGAATCTGCTTTTGACTAACGCATTTCTTTTGAGGAGGGGTTTGCTATGGCTGGACAAGGAACAGGGAATCCGGCAGTCGTTGGATTGGCAGGCTTTGGCATGACAACGCTTTTACTTCAGTTTCATAACTTAGGCTGGTGCGGGACCGGGATTATTTTTTGCACCGCTTTAGCGTTTGGCGGTGGTGCACAGCTCATAGCCGGGTTCCAGGAATTCAAGGCCGGGAACAATTTCGGCTACAGCGCTTTTGTATCCTATGGCGCTTTCTGGATCGCCCTGGCGCTCATATTCCTGGTTTTGGACCTGCAGCACGCACCAAACACTTTTATTGGAGATCATCTTAAGATTACTCCGTTCGATCTTGGACTTTTTCTCTTAGGGTTCACATTCTATACGGCAATTATGTGGATCGCTTCGTTTGCAATCCACATGGCCATGTTTCTTACCTTCCTCACACTTTTGCTGGGCTTTATCGGCCTTGATCTGGTCTTTTTGGCCGGCATGAAAAATTTGTTGACCATTACCGCGTTGGATTTGGTCGTTTGTGCTCTTCTTGCATGGTACATGATGGCCCATGTAATCTTTCTGCAAGTTTTCGGCAGGAATGTGCTGCCTGTGGGCGGCCCCCTGGTCAGCAAACCGGCGTAGTCCGTTCGCATGCAATAAACTGTTTCATCAGAAAGCAAGCAGCCGGTTCGACACAGCAATGTCGTTCCGGCTGTTTTTTCAGGGTTTGTTTACCGATTCACCGCTTTGTAGTTTGTCTCGATTATTAGGGAAAGGCTCTCGCGCGTATTGAGGTCCGGGTCCTCCTGGACCAGGTCGAACAGATGATTGAGAACCTTTCCCACTTCCGGCCCCGGCGGAAGATCGAGAATTTTCATAATCTCATGTCCGCCAAGGGCAAGCTCACGCACACTGAGAACCGATATCCGCTCGAGCTGTGTTCTCATCCTGACTCGAAGTTGCCTTATTTCTTCGATTCCGACTCCCACATACCCTCCGGAGAGGACTTCGGCTTCGGCAAGGGCGATGAAATCGTCGATAAGCTCCGGATGGACTGCCGTTATGAACCGCCTGATCCGGGCGCCGCTCCAGGAGAGCGCCTCCGGCGGAAGCTGGTGCGCGACGAGCGTGCAAACTTCATGGATGCTCCTGTTTGACATGTTCCACATCTTCATTGTTTCCCCGGCGCTGCGGGCGCTCTCGCGCCTGAAGTCCATCTTTTGCCCGTCAGCTCCGAGTTCGGCAGTTGGAGCGGCTATGTTGTGAAAAAGAGCGGCAAGTCTGATCCGTATAATCTCCGGACAATTAACGATACAGGCAATGGTATGATCGAAGATACTGACGCCTGACCCCCTGCTGGTTTCGATGTTCACGGCCGCATCGAGGCCGGGAAGCAACCTGCCAAGAGCGCCGCTTTTTCTCAGCAGGTCAAAAGCCCCGGACGCGTTCGCGGCCAGCAGTATTTTGAGTATTTCGTCCCGAACCCGCTCGCCTGAAACGCTGTGCAGCTTTCCAGACAACTCCCGCATGGCGTCGAAAGCGGCGTGATCGACCTGGAAGCCGTAAATTCCGCAAATCCTGGCGGCCCGTACGATCCGCAACGGGTCTTCAGAAAACCTGGCCCGAGGATTTCCGACCGCCCTGATCAGACCGGCTTTCAAGTCCTCGCGACCTCTATGCGGGTCGATCAGGAGACCGTGCGGATATGAAAGCGCCAGCGAATTGATCGTAAAATCGCGCCGCCCAAGGTCTTTCAATATTCCGGCCTCCCCAGGGGGATCAAAGCTGGTAACTTCTATATCGCGGGTCCTTGTGTGGACCTGAACGGTGCCGTGCCTGATTCCCACCGGGATGACCCTTGGGAAAAGGGAGATGATTTGCCCGGTGCTTGCGCTGGTTGCAAGGTCCCAGTCCTTTGGCTCTATCGCGAGAAGAAAATCCCGCAACGCGCCGCCAACGACCCACACGTCAGCCCCGGCCTTGTGGATTTTTTCCATTACCCCGAGAACATCGCCGGGGACAAAGGAGAGTCCAACTCCCACCCGCCCCGTTTCGCTCCAGCATCGATCTCCACCAACCACGCTGCGATCCTTCCCGCATTGCGATTTTCGAAAAAGCTTGATCTTTTCGCCATGGCAAATATAATAGCTTGACATGATTTGGGGCAAGCAACTTTAAAGCTTAATCGAATCCGCCGATTAGCCGATATAATCTGCAAGACAGGATTTTTGGATGGATACAGAACAGGCATACGGCAAGATGCAGGAAGCAAATCGCATAATCGAAGATTTCCCCATCAGGAAATACGCACTCAATATGGTCATTTTTTTCGCGGAGATTGCGATCTGTTTCGCCATTATCTACGCTATTCGGGCTTGACTTGTCCGTTTCGGGTGGGTATAGGTGATCAAACGTGACAAGATACGTTGCTTGGAGATTTAGGATGATCACTGCCCTGTCGCTACTCCTGCTACTCGTTCTACTACTTAGCCCGCCGCGCGGGACCGGGGAACCTTTCGCCTTTCTCTTCCTATGACGTAAACTGAGACTGACTGACAACTAAAGGCCATGGGTACTCCCCATGGCCTTTTTGCGTTGTGGACCTTTTTTGATTTTGAACATCCGGCATGAACAAAGGGGAACAAGATGAGCAGAAAGATACATATTTTTGACACCACGCTCAGGGATGGGGAGCAGGTCCCGGGTGCAAAGCTCAATAAGAGACAAAAGATTGAAATCGCCCAGCAGCTTGCAAAGCTCAATGTTGACGTAATTGAAGGGGGTTTCCCCTGTTCTTCGCCCGGCGACCTCCAGGCGGTCAGGGCAATTTCGCAACAGGTAAAAGGCCCGGTGATCGCGGCGCTTGCGCGCGCGGTGAAAGAGGATATCGACATCGCATGGGAGGCCGTGCGCGAGGCGGAAAGGCCGCGGATTCACGTTTTCCTCGGCTCATCGGATATTCACATACAGAAGAAGCTGCGTAAAGACCGCGAAAGCGCTCTGGAGATGGCTGTGGGGGCGGTCAAATATGCAAAGAGCCTGTGCGATGAAATCGAGTTTTCCACCGAAGACGGGTCGAGGACGGATTTCGAGTTCCTGTGCCGCATTATCGAGGCGACCATTCATGCCGGGGCCAGTGTGATCAATGTTCCCGATACTGTCGGATATGCCCTGCCCGAGGAGTTCGGCCATCTTATCCACAGAATCCGTGAGACAGTTCCATCCTTTGACCGCGCCCTTCTGAGCGTCCACTGCCACAACGACCTCGGGCTGGCGGTCGCCAACAGTATCGCCGCGATTCGCAATGGAGCCGACCAGGTTGAGTGCACGATCAACGGAATCGGGGAGCGTGCTGGAAACGCATCGCTCGAGGAAATCGTAATGGTGCTCAGGACACGGTTTGCAAATTACCAGGCGACCACAGCCATCAATACAATCGAGATATACCGTACGAGCCGAATGGTGAGCAGGATCATGAACATCCCTGTCCAGCCGAACAAAGCGATAGTTGGAAGCAACGCCTTTTCTCATTCTTCGGGGATTCATCAGGACGGGGTCCTCAAGGACAGGACCACTTACGAGATCATGAGACCCGAGACCCTGGGGATAAAACAGCACACGATAGTGCTCACAGCCCGCTCCGGGCGAGCCGCCCTCAAACACCGCCTCGGCGACCTCGGCTTTTCGCTCGATCCCGATGTCTTTGAGCGCGTCTACAATCGTTTCATCGATGTGGCTGACCGGAAAAAAGAAATCGGCACCCAGGACCTTCAATCGATCGTGGAGATCGAGGTTTCCAAGGTGCCCGAGACTTATAAGATGCACAGCCTGCAGATCATGAGCGGAAGCAAAATGGTCCCGCTCGCTTCTGTAACTCTTGAGCGGGACGGAAAACTCCATACGGACGCTGCGACTGGAAACGGTCCGGTTGACGCTGTTTTCAACGGGATAGAGCGAATTACCGGAGTTTCGGGCAAGCTTCGCGACTATGACTTGAAGGCGGTTACAATGGGCCGGGACGCACTTGGTGAGGCTATGGTAAGGGTACAGATCGGCGATACGATCTATTCGGGCATAGGGACCAGTCCGGACGTGATCGAGGCCAGTGCCCGCGCCTATCTGAATGCTTATAATCGATATTTTGCAAACGGCGGCGCGGAGACGATCAAAAGTTGAGGTGTGGATGCCGGTCGGAGCTCGCGTAGCGTTCAGACGGGCGCCGACTGATTGCGGGCCGGGTCACCCCGGATCGGAGCCTGCCCCGGACTTGATCCGGGGTCCGGGGCAGGCTTGGCAGACCCTCGCGTGGCACAATATGCCGAGTGCCGGATACCGGATACCCCGAAGAGCGTGGAGTTTTTATCCAGTATCCAGATTCGACCCTATGTCATGTAAATAGCGCTGACGATTATCAGATCGTCCACTTTTTCGAAATAAGCCGCTTTAGGGAGCCATTGCTTGGTGGTGGGATGATACCATTTATACTCAACCCAGCCCTTCCCTTCGGAATTAGCCGCATCCACTATCTCTTTTATGAATTTCTTTCCGTCTGAATCCGTCAGGTCAATGAAGTCCTCTCCCACGAACTTCTCGTTTATCCCATGGGCCAGCATGGTTCCCTTTTGGTTGAGCACGTAAATGTACATTTCGCCCTGGACGAACATCCCGCTAGGGTTGCTAAATTCGGCAAGAGCGATCCTTTTGCCAGCGGCCTTGTAAAATGATTTGGCGTTGTTCACCCAATCCCTTGCATCATCTTTGGTCCTCAAGCTCATTTTAGCCCTCCTTAGGCGTGCAAACAGAAAAAGAAACTGGAAGTGAAGTTAGAAGGCTCCGTCTGATGGCCAACTAGAAACTCGATTCAGATGCATACTATCGGCCGGGAAAACAGTCAATATCTTTTCGCCCTCGAACAGGGGATCAAACCGAGGGGCCAGGATTTTGCAAGGCGTCCAACAGCATTAGCCAAAAGTTAAAGCCCCTGGCTTCGGCAGCGTGATCGAACAAATGATCTGCCCGGTGCAATGTTCGGGAAAAATTCCGCCTCATAACCTGACGAGCGTTTGCGCAGGGAGTTCAGACGCCTATATAGACTTAATCGGGAACAATTCACTTACCCTTGCATCTAAATCGTATCAAACCTTTCTTGTACAAATTCCCCGACATGTTTAGAATGCTATCTTGATTTTGGATTTGAGTTCGATCAGTCGGGAAAAATGAAAACATTCGAAACCGATGCAATCGTTTTAAGCACATGCGACTATGGCGAATCGGATCGCCTGGTGACTTTCCACTCCGCCGGATTCGGGAGATTGCGCGGAATTGCCAAGGGCGCCAGGAGAAGCAGGAAAAGGTTCGCCAACGTATTTGAGCCGTGCAGCCTTGTGCGCGTGGAATGCCGGGAGAGGAATTCTTTTGTCTGGATCGAAGCCTGCAAACTGGTGGAACCATATCTGCCCATGCGCGCAGACATCGAGAAATGGGCATATGCAGCGCTTTTTTCCGAAATCATTCTCGGAATGGTCCCCGAAGGGGAATCACACCTCGCCCCCTTTCTTCTTCACAAGGAGACCCTCGACAGATTGGAACGGGACAAGGACCCGCAGAATGTGTTAGTATTGGCGCTGTTGCGTTTTCAGTTTTTGATGGGATATATGCCTGCCCTGGATGGATGCGCGATTTGCCGGCGCAGGCTCAAAACCGCCAGCAAATGGTTTTGGCAGGCGGCATACGGGAAACTGGTCTGCGAGGATCACTTTTGTCCAAATACCAGCTATATTGCCCTGGACACGGGGACACTGGCTTTAATACATTATTTGAGGAAAATTCCGCTTGAGAGGACATGGCGGCTTCGGATGCGCCGGGAAATGAAGGCGCCCCTTTTGATGGGGCTTCTCGATTGGTTTTGCTATAATACAAGAAAGGAAATCCAGAGCATCAAGGTGCTTGAGCAAATTTTGCCTTCGTGTGAATTTTCCTGGTCGCTCAACAGAAAAGATTCGGCAAGACAAGGGGATTAGGGAACCAATTGCTGAGCCCGTCTAACCGGGAGTCGGCTCTTTTGGGAAGGTTTTTATGGATTGGATCAGCCATTTCGAGGGAATCGCTCACAACTCCCCGTGGCTTGCAATAGTTCTTTCGTTTGCCGGAGGCGTTCTGGCAAGCTTTACCCCATGCAGCTATCCCATGATCCCGATAACGATTGCCTTTATTGGCGGGAAGGCGAAAGGCAGCAGACGTAGAGGGTTTTTGCTTTCGATCTTTTATGTCCTGGGCATGTCGATTGTTTATTCAGCTTTAGCTATTTTTGCGGCCCTTACCGGACAGTTGTTCGGCGCTCTTACCGCCAGCTTCTGGTCTTATCTGATCGTTGGCAATATTTGCCTCTTTTTCGGGCTCGTGATGCTCGAGGCGGTCCCCCTTGTGCCGCCCGGTTTTCTCAATAACCTGAGGGTGACGGATTTTACCGGCCACGATGTTTTTACCAGCATGATGCTTGGCGGGGCATCGGCTTTAGTGGTAAGTACCTGCACCACCCCCGTTCTGGGCGTTCTTCTGGCCATGGTTGCGGCCAAGCACCAGATCGCCCTCGGGGTTGGGATGGTTTTCTCCTTTTCAATCGGGCTGGGAACGCTCGTAATAATAGTGGGTACGTTCACCGGATTGCTTGCCTCGCTGCCGCGATCCGGGATATGGATGCTTAGGGTGCAGAGGGTCTTCGGAGTGCTTATGATTCTGGCGGCGGAATATTTCCTCGTAAAGAGCGGAGAGTTTTTGATATGAACCGTTTTAAAAGCGGAAATAGGTTCACAGCGCTTTTGTTTTCATTGATTTTGTTGATAACGATTCTAATCGGTTTACCGGCCGTGGCGGCCGAGACGAACCAGACGGCGCCTGATTTTAAGCTCCAGGACCTGAAAGGAACAAGTGTAACTCTGAGCCAGTTTAAAGGAGAAAAGCCGGTTCTCCTCTATTTCTGGGCCACATGGTGCGAAGTCTGCAAGAGTGTGCGGCCTTCGATAATCGAGATGCAAAAGACCACCGGGCAGGATGCCATTGAGATCCTTGCGATCGATGTAGGCGTCCGAGATTCGCTGGCCAAGGTAAAGCGTTTCGAAGAAGCCAATCCAGCGCCCTACATCGTCTTATATGACCTTGATTCGAAGGTCACGCATTCCTACGGAGTGCAGGGAATACCCCATTTCGTTTTGCTGGACAAAACCGGAGCGATCAAATACGAAGGCAGCCTACTACCTTCGGATCCAATGGATCTACTCAGGTAGGCATGGGGAACAGAAAGCAGGATCGATGAAAGATGTGCTGACTGTCATCATGGCCGGAGGCAGGGGTAGGCGGCTGATGCCTCTGACCGGGGACCGCTCCAAACCCGCTGTCCCTTTTGGGGGCATATACCGGCTGATCGACATACCCCTGAGCAACTGCATCAATTCACAGCTCTACAAGATTCTGATCTTTCCACAGTATAAATCACAATCCCTGGTGGACCACCTTGAAGAAGGCTGGAATATATTTTCCGGCGATCTCGGCCATTATTTGCGAATAGTTGCCCCTCAACAGAGAACTGGAGAGGAATGGTACCGGGGGACAGCGGACTGCGTGCGCCAGAATCTGTATCTGATCGAGCATGAGATGCCCCGGCACGTTCTGATCCTTTCGGGGGACCATGTGTATAAAATGGACTATTCGGCCTTTCGGGATTATCACGAAAAAGTCGAGGCCGACGTGACCGTGGCTCTTTTCGAAGTGGACCGGTCACAAGGCTCTGAATTCGGGATTGCTGAAGTGGACAACAATCTCAGAATCCGCGCCTGGGAGGAAAAGCCAAACGAGCCAAAGCCTATTCCAGACGACCCGGAGCGGTGTCTGGCCTCGATGGGGATTTACCTGTTCAGGACCGACCTGCTCCTCGACCTGCTTCACAGGACAGACTATGACGATTTCGGAAAAGACATAATCCCCAGAGTCATAGAGAAACTGAGAATCCATGCTTACCCCTACAGGCGCATGAACCGGATTTCCGATTATATCCGCCAGGTGGACCCCGACGGGGTCAGGAGGCTTCACCTGGTGGAAGCGACCCGCGACTCGCAGTACTGGAGGGATGTGGGTACACTCGACTCCTACTGGAACGCCAACATGGATTTGACCGGCGTGGACCCCTTCTTCAACCTCTATGGGTCTCTTTGGCCTGTCAGGACCCGCCTACGCCAGTACCCGCCGGCCAAGTTTGTTTATAACCACCCCGAGCACATGGAACCGAGGACCGGGACTGCAGTGGACTCACTGGTTTCACCCGGCTGCATAATAAGCGGAGGGACCGTAAGGAGTTCGGTACTTTCCTGGGACGTAACGGTCCGAAGCTGGACGCAGGTTGACGAATCGGTGATCATGGACCATGTGGAAGTGGGCCGTCACTGCAAAATAAAAAAGGCGATCATAGACAAAGAAAACGTTATCCCGCCTTACACTGAAATTGGAATAAACCCGCAGGCCGACAGGGAGAGATTTACTGTGACCCCTCGAGGGATAGTTGTCGTGCCGAAAGGATATTTCAGGCCGAAATGATTCCACTCGCCGCCCCGGCGACAGGGCGTTTTTCCCACCGATTTGATTGTCATTTATAGCATATAGCAGGCTGCGCCCATGGGTTTGGCGAAGCGTGCCGCCCAGGCCATCAATTCCGGCTCCTTTTTGAGGTACTCTTTCATATCTTCGCCGGGCAAGGCGGGGCTGAACATATACCCTTGCACCGCGCCGCATCCATGGTCGCGCAGAAACGAAAGTTGTTCCTCGGTCTCGACCCCTTCGGCAATAACCTCCAGATTGAGGCTCTGCGCCATTGCGATAATTGCCGTCGTAATCGCCTCGTTGTCCCGATCGCCCGGAATTTCGCGAATGAATGAGCGATCTATCTTGAGGATATCCAGTGGGAATCGTTTAAGGTGGGCTAGTGATGAATAGCCGGTCCCGAAGTCATCGATGGCGACCCGCAACCCCATCTGTTTAAGCTCGCGCAGGATACCGGAGGCTTCCTCCATATTCTTCATAATGGCGCTCTCGGTGAGTTCGATCTCGAGCCAGCGGGCATCAAGGCCCGACACTTTCAGGGCGCTCGTTATTGCCGCGACCAGTCTTTGAGGCCTGAACTGAATGCTTGATATATTGACGGCCATGCGTCTGGGAGGCAGACCCATCTTTTGCAGGACCATATTATAAATGCATGCGGTGTTTAATACCCACTCACCTATCGGCACGATCAGGCCAGTCTCTTCGGCCATCGGGATGAAATCACCGGGAGGAACAGTTCCTGTTTCGGGATGATTCCAACGAAGCAGGGCTTCCATCCCTATGATCTGCCCCGAATTGATATCGACCTGGGGCTGATAGTGAAGCAGGAACTCCTGGCGGTCCAACGCCTTTCTAAGCGCGTTTTCGAGCGAGAGTCTTTTGAACGATGAAGCGTTCATCGCCTCGGAGTAAAACTGGTAATTGTTCCTGCCCTGCTCTTTAGCGCTATACATCGCGGCATCGGCGTTTTTCAGCAGTGTATCGGGATCTTCCCCATCCATAGGATAGACTGTAATCCCGATGCTCCCGGTCATGAATATCTCGTGGCCGGCTACGGTGAGAGGACTTGATACAGTTTCCAGGATACGTTTTGCAACTTTGGCCGAGTCCTGAACATGGACTATCTCCGGCAGCAGTATCGTAAACTCATCTCCGCCAAGCCGTGAAACGCTGTCTACATTACGGGCCGGTTTATCGCTTTTGCGAACGCCTTCGCTTATCCTATCGGCGACGCTCTGGAGCAACAGGTCTCCGACTTTGTAGCCGAAGGTGTCATTTATACGCTTAAATCTGTCCAGATCAAGGAACAGGATCGCAACATAACGGCCGTAACGCTGGGCTTGGGCAAGCGCCTGAGCCAGATGTTCCTTGAAAGAATTCCGGTTGAGCAGTCCGGTAAGGATATCGTGATAAGCCAGACGGAATACGCGCTCCTCGGTCCTTTTACGCTCCGTAATGTCGCGTACTATCGCCAGGGCCTCATCTTTACCGTATCCCACAATTCGCCACTCATAATATCGGGCTTCTTCGTCCACCTGGAGGTTATGTTCGAAAAACTGCATCCCGCCGAAAGTGAGCGCCCGATGCAGGTTTTGCATAATCGGCCAGGAAACCTCTTCGCTAAATACTTCGCTGATTTTCTTAGACAACAGTCCGGCGCCGGAAAAAACATGGTCGAAACCGCCCGGTTCACGCAGCTCCAGGGTCTGGCCATCGCTTGTGATCCGAAGTAAAAGGTCGGGCAGGGCGTCGATGAGCGCCCGGTTCTTCATCTCGCTTTTTCTGAGATCATCGCTCACAAGGGTCGACCGCCATATGTAGCGCAGGCGATGACGGAAAATGGCCCAGTTGACCGGTTTGGTAATAAAGTCAGTAGCGCCCGCATCGTAGGCGCGGTTAATCGAATCTATATCATCCAACCCGGTCATCATCAGCACAGGAATATGCCTGCCCTCCTCCGATCTGTTTCTTATCTCCCTGCAAACGGTAAAGCCGTCCATCTCGGGCATGACCACGTCGAGCAGCACTATGCCGGGTTTGGAGCGCTCAAAGGCTGACAGGGCCTCGATCCCGTCGGCAGCCTGCTCGACGATGAAGCCTGATTCCTCGAGCAGGGTGCATGCAATCAGCCGCGCCCCCCGGTCATCATCTACGACCAGGGCCACCGGCCTATCATCCAGGCAAAACAAAGCATCCATCAAAACTCCTTTTGAATCTCTCGCTTCAGCGCTTCTTTCACCTTCCCATACTCCAACCGAATCTGCGAAATCAGCGTACCGGCACCATCCAGGGAGTTTCCACGGGCGATATCTTCGACCTGCTTGCACATCACAGCAAGAGTAGCCGCTCCGAGGCCGGCGCTGGCCGATTTGAGCGCGTGCGCCGCTTTGGCCACACCTTCCATATCAGCCGCATCGAAAGTTTCACTTAGTCTGTCGATCAGAATCGGAGAGTCATTCAAATAAATGGCTATAACCGTTGAAAGCATCCTCGGGCCATTTGGTCCCAGCGACCTTATGTTATCCAGGCTACTGCGATCCAGGTAATTTTCTGTGACATTTTCCAGGGGTTCCGAATCCGACTGAAACCCTTGAGAACTCGCCGCTGAATCCCGGGCACAGATTCTGATCTGCCACTTTTCCATCATACGGGAAAGTTCCTGCATCCGGAAAGGCTTACCCAGATAGTCATCCATCCCTGCTTCCAGGCAACGAGTGCGGTCCTGATCGGCAGCGTGCGCCGTAAGCGCCACAATTGTAGTCCTGGGCCTCCCCTGCTGCTTCTCCCTCTGTCTGATTAAGCGAGTCGCTTCCAAGCCATCCATCACGGGCATCTCACAGTCCATGAGAACGATCTCATATCTGTTAGATTCCATCCGCTCCAGCACTTCAGAGCCATTTGAGGCGACATCGACACGACATCCAAATGCCTCCACCATAGTGCGTCCGACTTCCTGGTTGACGGGATTGTCTTCAACCAGCAGAACATTAGAGTCACACATTTTCATGACAGGATTTTTCTCTCCGCAATCCAAACAAGGTCACCCCAAAAGGAAAGAACCAAGCCTCATACAATAATCGGAATCCACTGAAAAATCTTAAATGCTTATCCATGCATCTACCGAATCCGGCAATCAGAGCAAGCGAACAATCGGTGCTGCTGACGCTTTGCCGGAGAGTCCACACGGGAAGGCAAAGCGCCGCCACCCGGAATCGCGGGTTGAAATCGGTCGGGGAGATCATTATCTGCACAATGCCCCTGCGTGATGTTTCCGAAATGATAGCAAACGCAGGGTCCAAATTTGACGAACAGGGAGATTTGAGGGATGAAAAAGGAGAAGAGGTTATCCGCCTGTTTTTGATAAGACTTGTGGAATGGCCCATGTACTTCGCTCAATCTAAGGATTGGAACGAAGCTGCTTAGACAGCGCAGCAGCAAAAAAATGACAGGGGCCTGCGAGGCCCTGTCATCTCAATTACCTCCCTTTGTCTTCGACTGACAATGCGGACCAGTGCTTTCCCGCTGATTTTGGCCTTCTGACTTCACTATACGGACACGATGGATTCTAAGCGATCCATGTGGCCGCTGCGTCAGAAGAGCGCCAGATGGGACGATTGAGGGGAGGACAAAAGATGCCGGCAAAGCCGCGAGAGCGTCAGAGCAAACTGCGCGAGAGCAGGTGGTTTCAGCTCTCTGGGCGGTTATATCCTATCGTATTAGCTGTTTCTGAGTTATTATTATTATTTTATCGAAGATGATGAGGATGATTACCCTTCTTTGCAAAGCCTGTTCTCAGAGATTAGTTCGTCAGCGTTTCGTCTGGAATGGGTGGATACATACGAAGCGGGTTTACGAGGGATTTGTAGTGCCTAGCACGATGTTTATCTTCTTGACTATCGCCTGGGCGCAAGAAACGGCCTGGAGCTTTTGCGCGAGGCAGCCGAACGCGGGTGCGATACGCCGGTTATCCTGCTTACCGGCCAGGGAGGATACGATGTAGATGTCAAAGCCATGGAGGCCGCCAGACAATTGGCGGCCATTGTGGAAGGCTCCGATGACGCAATAATATCAAAGACCTTGGATGGCGTAATCACGAGCTGGAACAAGGCTGCTGAGATCCTCATGATTAAACTTGGCCCATCGGGCATACTGCCTTTAATTGACTTTCAGTTTTAATGTCGGCATCGGCGCGAGGGGGGATTAATGGCAAAAATGATCGAACTGCTTCAGGGGCTTCCCATTTTTTCTTCACTCAAGAAGAAAGAAATCAAGTTCCTGGCGGAGATTGCCAGGGAGGTTGAGTATCCTCCAAATACCATTCTTTTGCACGAAGGCGACTTTGGGAAATGTCTATATGTCATCATTGAAGGCCGCCTCGAGATTCTAAAATCCCTTGGCACAGCCGGCGAGTATGTTATTGGGTTTCGCGGTCCCGGCGAGTATATTGGGGAAATGTACCTGTTCAACCCCGAAAGAGCAAGGACTGCAAGTGTAAGGTCTCTGACTCCGGTGCACTTGCTGGAACTATCAACGGACGATTTTGAATCTCTTTTGAACCGGCGGCCTGAATTGGAGTATGCATTAGCGTGCGGGATAACCCAGCGCCTGCTCGATACAGAAATGATGCTTCTTCGCACAATTGCCGAGAAGGACCGCAAGCTGGCCCAGGCGCTGGCAAGAGCTAGGGTCCCCGAACAGGAAGAAGCATATGCGCCTGATAATCTCAAAGAGCATCATGCGTTGGAAGAAGAAGATATAAGAACGGAAACGGGGATTGGAACTCTTCCGATCAGGGTCCTGACATTCGGGAACTTTCAGGTTTTCAGAGGCGAAACCCGGGTACCGGACCAGAACTGGAGAGCAAGGTCTCCAAAATTGATGCTAAAGGCGCTGATAGCCCGGGGAGCATCGGGCGTGCCTAAAGACCTGCTCATCGATGATCTCTGGCCCCAGGCGTCGCCCGATTCAGTTGAAAGCCAGTTCAAAGTGGCTCTGCATAGGTTGCGTTACGCTCTTGAGCCTTTGATGGACAAATCCCGAGGCTCCTCCTATGTGATCCTAAAAGATAATCTGGTCTCTCTCAGAAAGGACCTTTGCCGCACAGACCTGGATGAATTCCTGTCACTGCAAAAGCAGGGGAAAAGGGCTGAAGAAGCGGGAGACGCAGGCCGAGCCATCCTTTGTTACAGATCGGCAATCGAGATCTACAGTGGGGATTTTCTTGCAGAGGATCTCTATGAGACCTGGGCCGAAGCGAAAAGGTATCAGTTGCGCACCATGTACATCGACCTTTTGTACCGCACGGCCGGGTTATACGAGACGCAGGGGAGGTCCAGGAAAGCCATCGAGTACTATAAAATGATAATCAAAACTGATCCCATCTGTGAGGCCGCTTATCAGAAGTTGATGCTCATTTACTCCAACGGGGGCATGCGGGCCGAAGCCCTGAGGGTATATGAAGATTGCAGAAAGGCCCTTGAGCGGGAGATTGGGGTACAACCAGGCAGACTGACTTCGTCTATTTACAGGAAAATTATAGAAGTTCCCTAAATCCCATTTGCGACATCTTTTCAAAAAGAATTTGCGATCCGCCCACAAATTCATCAATGACTTGCTTGACCGTGCTGATCCGCTTAATCAATCCAACCCCCTGGCCGCAGGTAAACAGACCATCTTCATCTCCCCCCCAGTCCGAAGAAATGATTTCGCCGACGATTTGTTTTTTAGACGCCCCGAGCAAGATCCGTTCTTCGAACAAGGGAGTATAGTTGTTGATAAGCGCCCGGAAAGGGGCTGCCCGGCGTGCGACAATCTTTGTACACGAGTCGCCGCCTTTGAGCATCTGGCCCCTCCATGCAGTCCCAACCCGGCGGGCTTCCGTGGTGAGCAGGAAAACGGTCCCGACGCTCACTCCCTCGGCGCCCAGGATCAGAGAAGCCGCATAGCCCCGGCAATCGGCAATACCGCCGGCAGCGAGCACAGGGACCTTCACTGCGTCAACAACCTGCGGTACGAGGGCGAGGGTGCCGATCTCATAAGGAGAAGCAAAACCGCCCGATTCGAAACCCTCGGCGATTATGGCGTCCACACCGGCATCCTCAGCGCGCCTCGCCAGATCCACGCATGGAGCGACATGTATTACGCGGATGCCGGAGGCTTGCAGTTGTTTGGTATAAATCCTTGGGTCGCCTGCTGCTGTAACGACCACCGGCGCCTGGTTTTCGAGTGCGGCGGCCATAAGGTCCGCAACCTGAGGAACAATCAAAGGGACATTGACCGCAAAGGGCTTAACGCTCAGTTCTTTCAAACGCCGTATTTCCGTTGCAAGGCTCTGTCCGGATTCCTTGAAAGCCCCTATCGTCCCAAGTCCACCCGCCTCGCTGACTGCCGCGGCAAAAGTCCCATCCGTCACACCGGCCATCCCGCCCATTGCTATGGGGTATTTGATCTTGAGCATCTCAGTGATTCGATTTTTCATCTCACGAGGTCCCCTCACGGCGTATTGCCGCTGATTTGACGATACATCCCAGCTAATGTTGATATTGGATATTGGAAGTTGGATGCCCCAAAAGCGAGACCGCAATCTACGATCGATCGGGCATCCAACATCCAGATTTTATCTTCGGATGAGGCTGGACAGATCCCCGCCTATGGGTTGACGGCCTCAACCTGTGGAATCGTGAAGGGATCGGTCCTGTGGACGATCTTCTCGTCGTAGAGTTTAGCTATCTCCTGCTCTGAGAAGCCCAGCATCCTGGAGAGCACTTCCGTCGTATCTTCGCCAATGGACGGGGCGCCTCTCCAAATCTGTCCAGGGGTTAGCGACATCTTCGGCACGACTCCATATACCCGGAGAGGAACGCCGGATTGGCGGTCCAGCACGGGGACAGTCATTTCCCTGAGATTGTAGTGAGCGTCAGCATAGCTCTCCTTAGCATCGAAAACCCTGGAGCAGCCGATCTGAGCATTGTTCAGCTCTGTTTCGACCTCGAGGCAGGTGCGGTTTGCACAATAATCGCGGAGCAGCCGGTCCAGTTCCTTTCCTTTCTCCGAGTTCACGGCGGTTGCATCTCTCGAACAGGCATCGTAGGAGTATTGCCCCGGATCAAGACCCAGGAATTTAGGTACCCTGGGATAAATTGCTCCTCCGAAGGCCCCAATGACGACCCAGCCGTCCCGGCACTTGAAAGTGTCGTAGGGCTGAAACCCCGGGGCGCGGTTGCCCGTGTGCCCGTATACGACACCCTCGCCGGTGAACAGCGGCATGCAGTTGCCTTGCGTTTGCGCAACACATTCAAATTGTGCCACGTCGATTACCTGTCCCCGTCCCGTCTTCTTGACCTCCCAGAGGCCCATCATCGTAGCGGCCCACGCCGTGAGGGAAGTCAGGTAATCTCCGGTGTAGGTCTTGGCCCTCTGCGGAGGACCGCCGGGATCGCCCGTTATGTGCATCATCCCGCCGTAGGCCTGAGCAAGGATATCATAGCCGGGACGGCCCAAGTATTCATCCCGGCCGAACTGACCATAGGTGCTGACACGGACGATGATCAGGCTCGGGTTTACTGCCAGAGCCAATTCATTGCTGATGCCGGACCTCTCGAGAGTCCCCGGCGCCGAGGCCTCCATCCAGACATCAGAGATCTTCCAGAGGGCCAGCAGCAGTTCAAGACCCTTTTTGTACTTGGTGTTGAGACCCAGGGACAGCTTGCACTTGGTGATCTCGGCCTCATCGCAGCTGTGCTCTCTGGGGCCCCGTGACAAAAGTGGCGCCATACCGCGGTAAGGGTCTCCGCCCGGCCGCTCCACATGAATCACTTCGGCGCCGAATTCCGCCATTTTGGTAGCGGCATAAGGCTGTGCGACAATGATTCCCGTGCTGGTCACCCGAATCCCTTCGAGCGGCCCGAACCTGGGGATTACGGCCGGTGTTGGAGGCCTTTTAAGCTCTTTTATCCACACCGGGACAGTTTTGCCGAGTTCCTCGATCCTCTCCTCATTGGGGACAATGCGTTTGTCATGCGCCATGTGATGTAAACCTCCGTCGATGTGTCTATCGGTTCAGTGCCTTAAGGACATGTGGGATCATTCCCGGTTATGAAAACCAAAACTGAGCGGTTTTTCGGATTTGTCAGCCGGTGATGCGAAAGAGCAAGGGACATGCCATGAGAGTTTGACAGGGCTTGAGCCGTAAGCCTGGGTACTGAAATCTTGTGTATTGTCGTTGGGTTGACAAAACACGGCCCATGTTTGGACGAGACTGCCGCGTGGCAGAGCTGGCTACATATATGTCCTTTTCGTAGACAGGTGTACCAGGAAGAGACATTAAGATAATCGTTGAAGGACCGTGGAATTGAGAAATCGAGGGTTTGAATGCCTGAATTCCCGAATCCCAATCCTTGACCCCATGATCATTGTATTTTGAGCCGGGCCATTTTCTTATAAAGCACGGAGCGTTGGATTTTAAGAATACGGGCTGCACTGGCCTTGTTTCCACCGGTCCGGGTCAGGGCGGACAGAATAAGGTCCCGTTCGGTCTGGGTGACTGATTTGTGGAAGCTGTTCGCATGCTGGTCATGGCCGAGGGCCGGGACCGGGTGTCCCTCTCCCGCAGTGAGCAGTTCAGTCAAATCGATAAAAGGGTCTTCGCTCCAGTTAGCTGCCTGTTCGATCATGTTTTCCAATTCGCGGACATTTCCCGGCCAATGGTAAGCCATCATCTGCTCCATGGACTCCGGCGTCACGCCGTGGATATCGGTACCGATCCTCTGGTTGATTTTTGCGATGAGATGCCCGGTAATGGGTGGGATGTCCGGGATGCGTTCCCTCAGCGGGGCAATGGGAATCTCGAGAACCTTGAGCCGGTAGTAGAGATCTTCCCTGAACCGGCCCTGGCGGACGAGCATCTGTAGGTCCTGGTTAGTGGCGGCTATGAAGCGTACATTCAATGGGATGGATTTTATCGAACCGATCCGCTCGATCTCTTTCTCCTGGAGGACTGTGAGGAGTTTGGCCTGCATCGCCAGAGGCATATCGCCGATCTCGTCAAGAAAGATAGTCCCGTCATCGGCGAGTTCGAATTTGCCAGGTTTTCCTCCTCGCGTAGCGCCGGTAAAGGCCCCATCGACAAATCCGAAGAGTTCCGATTCGAGGAGGTTCTCCGGAATAGCCGCACAATTGACCTTGATAAAGGGGGCCTCACGCCTCACAGAGCGGTTGTGGATCGCCTGAGCGAAAACTTCCTTGCCTGTGCCGCTCTCCCCGGTTATGAGCAGCGTAGAATCCGTACGAGCTGCCTTTCGGGCGAGTTTTTTCGCCATAAGCATGGGGGGCGTATCACCGATAATGTCCATACATGTGAAAAGGGGCCGCCGGGATTGGACAACCTTGGCGGGTTGCCCTACCCGTGTTGCGATCTCTTTGGCAGTAGCCATATCGGGGAAGATGGTCTTTACTGCGGCGCCCACGGTCTGGCCGTTCCGTTTTATGGGATAGCGCATGACCAGAAAATCGCGCCCGCCCACCTTGAGGTTCTCTCCCCATTGAGAATGGCCCTGAAGGACAGTATCATAGAGGCGGCAGCCGGGCAGCACGTCCCATACCTTTTTCCCAAGGATGTCCTCTTGGGCCGCGTTGACAATATTGAGAAAGAAGGTGTTTACGAAAATGACAATCCCTCTGCAGTCAATGGCCAGAATTCCCTCGAAAGGATTGTCGAGGACCGCCATCAGGAACTTCATTTCATTCCCATCCGGAGTCCGATCCGGTCCGGAGCGGCTTGACGTCATCGGTTGCCCCTTAAGAAACATGTTAACAAACTCCTAAAAGTGCGAAGTATCAAAATCCATAGAAAGGGCAGCGCCACGAAAATCAAAAAGATTTTAGCACATTTTGGAATTGAGGGGTCGAGGAATCAGGGAATCGAAGAATTGAGGGCGCAGGGGCCGCAGCCAGAGCCTGCCCCGGCCCTGATCCGGGGGTCTCGAGATCCCGCCCGCCCGCCCGCGAGGCGGGCGCCTGTCCGTGCCCGAAGCTTTGCACCAGTGTGTGAAGAGATTTAGCAGGTCGCGTGTGATCAGACTCATATTTTTCGGCTGAGCCATTTTAGAGTCACTTCCAATTTCAAATTCAGATGCTGAATGCTTTTGGCCCGATTAGTGCTGTAGCTTTTATAGACGGGACCCAGACGCCTGCGCGGATCAAAGCACGCCGTCTTTGTTGCGGCATAAAAATTGAGTTGCCCTTTGAAGACGGCACTGTTAAATTTGATTCGTTATAATTATTTTTCCGGAGCGCCTGTGGCAGCATCGGGCTCTAAATGTCTTAAAATCCGGGACTTTTTGTGCCGCCGGTTTCAAAATTCAATACAGTAAGGAAATCCTAATGTTGAAGACCCGCAAACTCATACTTTTCATTGCAGCCGTATCAGTGATTTTGGCCCTCGGGGGCTGGGCGACGCTCAAGGCCAAGACAAACACCCCCGAAAACCAGGACGCCTATCAGTATTTGAAGCTCTTCAGCGACGTCATCTCTATCGTACAGGATAACTACGTAGAAAAGACCGATCAGAAAAAGCTTATGTACGGGGCGATAACCGGCATGCTTCGGGAACTCGACCCTCATTCTTCATTTCTGAAGCCTGAGGATTACAAGGAACTTCAGATCGAGACGAAGGGCAAGTTCGGCGGCCTTGGAATAGAGATAACCATTCGTGACAACATTTTGACGGTTGTCTCCCCACTCGAAGACACCCCGGCTGATAAAGCCGGCATCCAGGCAAACGATCAGATCATGAAAATCGATGATCTGCCCACCCAGGACATGTCCCTGATGGACGCGGTACAGAAGATGAGAGGTCCCAAAGGCAGCAAGGTGAAGCTGACGATCCTGAGGAAAGGCGCACAGAAACCGCTCGAATTTGAACTGGTCCGGGACATCATCTCTATTCAGAGCGTGAAGTCACACACACTTGAGCCCGGGTTCGGCTACGTAAGGATTACGAGTTTCCAGAGCGGAACGGCAAACGATCTTCGCAAGGCGCTCGTTCAACTCGAAGCTGAGAATCCAGGGCTACAGGGACTAATAGTCGATTTGAGAAACGATCCGGGCGGTCTGCTCGATCAGGCGGTGGAAGTGAGCGATGAGTTCCTGGACGAAGGGCTGATCGTGTACACTGGTGGACGGCTTGAAAACCAGAAAATGCGTTTCGAGGCCCACAAGAAAACGACGCCGCACACCTATCCGATTGTCGTGCTGGTGAATTCGGGGTCGGCGAGCGCCTCAGAGATCGTTGCAGGAGCGCTCCAGGACCACAAAAGAGCCATTATCATGGGTGAGCAGACCTTCGGCAAGGGATCGGTTCAGACGGTTATTCCGCTCAACGACGGCTCAGCCCTCAGGCTTACCACATCGCTCTACTATACGCCTTCGGGGAAGTCCATTCAGGCCAAGGGAATCACGCCCGACATCGTAGTCAAAAAGGAGAATCCGAAAGGCGAAGAGGCTCAGACCGAAGATATGATGCGCATTCGGGAAAAAGATCTCCCAAGGCATATGGAAAACCAGAAATCGGAAACTCAGAGCAAGCAGGAAGCAGCAACTCAGTCAGACGCGAAGAAATTGATTGAAGGAGACAACCAGGTGCGGCGGGCCCTCGATCTGCTCAAGGGATACAAGATAATAGCTCAAACGCAAAACAAGTAAGAGAATGGCAACCTTAAGGCTTTGGTCTGAATGACTCAAGGCAGGCAGCCGGAGAAGAAGAATTTGCCGCCGGGAAAACGGACTGAAACCTGGAGGGCACGGGGCGGACGCAAAAAAGAACGTCCAAAGGGAGGTCCCACCGCCCCGAAAAAAAGGCCCCCAACTCCTCTTTTGGTTGCATGGGCAGTCGCGGTCATATTTTTGGCATCTCTTATTTATTTTGCCGCACAGAGTCGGCGCCTGCCTGAGCTGGCGACCCTGAAGACGGCAAAAAACTCCCAAGCCAGGACTGCACCATCAGGAGCTAAAGTAGACCCCGCAAGCCCAAAGCGGGAAGAGGTCCGCGATTTGGCCTCCGTTGCGGAGCAGTCTGAAGAAAAGACCCCGAGATCATCTTTCGGGGGCGATAATTCGGCCCAGTTGCCCCTGCCCCAGGCTTTGCCTCCTCTTGCCTACACGCCGAAGGTCAGGCCCGAGCCTCGACCGGGGGGCGTCCCCTCCCCGGACATCTCGCCCAAGCAGGCGAGGGTTTCAATCGTCATAGACGATTTTGGAACCGACGTAGAGATCGCCAAGCAATTCGCCTCGCTTCCTTTCCCTGTTACCTTGTCTGTTTTGCCACACCAGGCGCACAGCCGTGAGATCGCAGAAATGGCCCATCTGAAAGGCAGGGAAGTAATTCTCCACCTTCCGATGGAGCCTTTGAACCCCAGAGAAAGCCCGGGCCCCGGGGCGCTCCTGCTTTCAATGTCGGGCGATGAAATCCGACGGAACATCAGGGCGGCCATCGATACTTCCCCTTACTTCGATGGGGTCAACAACCACATGGGCTCCCGGATGACCCCGGATGCGCAAATCATGAAAACCGTGCTCTCTGAGCTGAAAAGGCGCGATCTCTTTTTTATCGACAGCATGACGACCAATGAGAGCAAAGGGTGGAAGGTGGCACGGGAACTTAAGATTCCGACCCTTAAGCGTGACATTTTTCTTGACGACAATCCATCTGCGGAAGCCATTCGCTCCCAGGTTGCAAGATTGGTGAAGATAGCCAAAATCCGCGGCATGGCTCTTGCTATTGGACATCCGCATAAAACAACTTTAAAATCATTGCGGGAAGCTGCTGCTCATTTTCGGGAAGAAGGAGTCGAGATCGTTGCAGCCCATGACCTGCTGAACTGGTGAGACGATGGTCGGAGAGCGGAGATCAGAGTTCGCAAATTGCGATATGAGCCCTCTGACATCAAATAACCGATGTCCGTACCAGAAGGGAACCCGAATGAAAACCTGCGCTCGGAAAAAGACTGCTATCGCTGTCGCTCTTTTCATCGCGTTTTGCTTTTCGCCCGCATTCGCAGCAACAGTGTCGCCAGGTGCAAAGCACCAGGATCCTGTGGCCGCGGCTCAGCCGTCGATTCAAATAAAGGAGCCCGAATATGATTTCGGCCAGGTCCCGGAAGGCGCCGAAGTCGAACACGAATTCACCGTCAGGAACACCGGGAAGGTCCTCCTCAATATTGAGCGCGTCCGGGTTGAGTGAGGGTGCACAGTCGCCCGGTACGATCCGGCGATCCCTCCAGGTGGCGAGGGAAAGGTGATAATGAAGGTAAACCTGAGAAACTATCAGGGAAAGGTTCTCAAAAAGGCAACCGTCCAGAGCAACGATCCGCATAACCCGGAGCTGATCATAAAGATGGCGGGGACCGTTCAGGCCATTATCGATGTAAAACCTTCAACCAACATTTTGTTCAGGGGAATGCCTGACCAGCTCTCCGAATCCGTTTTGGACCTGGTGGGATCTACCCCTTTTCATATTTCAGGCAATGACAGCAACCTAGGTGAAAATATAGCCTACACTCTCGAAACTGTCGTAGAAGGAAAGCAGTACAGGCTGAGGGTTTCCAACAGGATCAGTCATGGAAACTACGGCGGGTTCATCAGGTTGAATACCGATCTGGCTCAGAAACCTGATATAATCATCCGTGTGAGTGGGTTTATCGAGGGCGAGATCTCGGCAAAGCCTCAAAATATTCTTATCGGAAAACTGTGCGCCACCCAGCCGGAACGTGTTGCCAGAGTAGTCGTCATCAGCAATCGGAACAAACCTTTTGAGATTACCCGGCTAACCTATGACCAGGACCTGATGTCGGTCCAGCAGGAAACGTTGGAAGATCAAACGGGCTTCATCCTCGAGATCCAGCCAAAGCTGGATAGTGTTCCGGTCGGGTCCCGCAAACAGGCTGCGCTGAAAATCGAAACGGATCTCAGCCCTGGTGAAAAAGTCGAAGTGCTGGTGAATGTTCTCAATCAATCCGGTCAACCGGAGGCCCAAAACAAATGACCCGGAGCGATATCGGTCCGAGAAAAAGACTCATGTCACTGTAGCTGCATGACCAGCCGGCTTGTGATGAAGAGGGAAATTTAATTGATTCGAGCTGATACAAATAATCCAACAAATAAGAGGCTCTACTTGCCCGTATATCTCATGCCGGGAAAATACAGTGATAAAGTACTAAAATACCCTGCTTGACCGGATTTCAATTCAGCGTACGGGCTGTTATAAAAGGGGCGAATAAACACGGTCCTAAAAACTTGAGGAGACAGTCGTGGGAATGGGAAAACCGGAGAGCTACATGGCTGTGGAAAGTTGCGACAAGGTAAGGCGAAACGTGTTCTGCCGCAACTATGGTGAGTGTCTTGACTACACCATTCGCAGGAAATGGCCGGGGTTTTCCTGCCAGAACTGCGAGTGCTACGAACAGGAAAAGCTCGAGGGGGAGGCTCTCAGTGACGATTACGCCCGCTGCATGGCCCTGGCTTTCGTGAGCGGAGCCGTTGAGCTTGTCCGGGAAATGCACGGCTAATGCATTCCTGTCGGGATTTTTGGGCGTTTGTAAAGCGGCTCCAGTAATCACTTTACAGACTTTGCTCGGATTTCAAATTTCATCACTTTGCCCGTTTCTTTGCCCGAAGCGGAGTTCAAATACTCTTCCTGCCTCATTGCGGCCTGTTTCAGGTCTTCCTCACTTACGATATTGTAGCGGTCAAAAACCGATCTGGTCCGATGGCCTGAAATTTTCATTGCCACAACTTCGGGAGTGCCTGCCCGAACCATGTTCCTGATGGAGGTCCTTCTCAGATCGTGAAAGAGTTTTCCGGGTACCCCCACGCGCTTGCAAGCTGTGGCCCAAGCAGTATCAAATTTTTTAATCCTGTCTGTTCCGTCAGCATTCATAAACACATGCTCGGTCAGCTTGCCGCTTGTTTTCCGACTCTGCCAAAGGTCAGCTAATATCTCCTGAAGCTCTGAGTCCAGATAGACGATACGGCCCTTCTCGTTTTTGGTCTCCCCTGCATTGAGTCTTACGGTCCAGTTTTTCAGATCGACATCGGCCCACTTCACCCCTGTGATTTCGCTTTTCCTCCATCCGGTCTTGTATATCGGGGCCGGTGAGAAAGCGAGCCATTTTGATCGGCCAGAAGGCAGGCCAGCGTTTCCGGTTTAAA
>Ga0187864_10000740_pt1 | contig 34898 bp, 30 predicted proteins | sample June2016WEW_11_4_FD_132985 | JGI IMG/M metagenome (GOLD analysis project Ga0187864, IMG submission 132985) | Peatland microbial communities from SPRUCE experiment site at the Marcell Experimental Forest, Minnesota, USA - June2016WEW_11_40 | ecosystem: Environmental > Terrestrial > Soil >...
CAAACAAACCCGGGCTTGGAATCGCCGCATGAATCACACCCGCGTTGCTATCGACTGGAAGTTCACCCGCAAGCAGGCCCGACACAAACTTCATTACACAATCAAGCGGTCGGGGTACTAGTGGCCCTGGGAACATCGACCGTTGCCGGTGAATTCATCGCGCAGCTTCCGGCACTGGAGATCATTTCGGTGTTTGGCGTCGGCTACGACGGAATCGACATTCAGGCCGCCCACAAGCGCGGTGTCGTGGTCACCAACACGCCGGATGTGTTGACGGACGATGTCGCGGACCTGTGCCTGGGCCTTATCCTGAGTGTTTCCCGCGAGATTTCTGCCGCCGAGCGATTCCTTCGCGGCGGCCAGTGGCAAAACGGCGCTTTCCACCTTGCCCGCAAGGTAAGCGGCAGCCGGCTAGGCATCATCGGGCTGGGACGAATCGGAAACGCTGTTGCCCGTCGGGCCGAAGGATTCGGCATGTCCATCGCTTATACCGACCTGAGAGAGAAACCAAATGTGCCCTACCGGTTTTACCCTACGCTGTTGGAACTTGCCGGTAACTCTGATTTCCTGGTTGTCGCAGCTTTTGGAGGACCCACGACGCGCAACCTGGTGAATGCTGAAGTCTTGAAAGCGCTCGGCCCGGAAGGATCTCTGATCAACATCGCTCGCGGTTCGCTGGTCGATGAGCCCGCGCTGGTTGAGGCTTTGAAAAACCACACGATTCGAGGCGCTGCAATCGACGTATATGCTGACGAACCGAACGTTCCCGCGGAGTTATTGGCAATGGAAAACGTGGTGCTGACCCCTCACATGGCCAGCGGAACGGTTCAGACGCGGCACGCGATGGCTAATCTCACCTTCGCCAACCTGGAAGCCCACTTTGAAGGCAAGCCGGTGTTAACCCCGGTTTCGCAGTAGAGCCGAGAAGAAGGAGAATCCAGAACTTACAAAAGCATTTGGGACTTAAGAGACTTTCGGTTCGTTCCGAGCTGGTAAATGCGCACAATATCGGAGTTAGAGCACTCACGTTTCAGTTCGGGTATTGACAGATGAACTGCTTAGTCATGCGGGTGCAAACAAGACGAGGATAAACGTATGGATCAGGCTACCCTGAAGGATGTTTGTGCGCGATTTAACAAGCTTTATTCCGGTGCGATTGCCGACATGCTCGACAAAAGAGGGTTTCGCAATCAGGTTCTTCCATACTTCATAACCCCTATGACCGATGTTCGACGTGTTTGCGGAGTCGCTTTCACAGGGCAGGGATATCCTTGCGCCAACACCAGTGATGATGACACCGAAAAAAGGCTGGCAATGCTTGACAGCATTACCCCCTACACGATCTCCGTCTGGGCGTGTGGCGGTCATAAAGCGTCGGCTCACTGGGGCGAAATTATGTCTACGGCCGCACGCGAGCGAGGGTGCATGGGAGCCGTACTGGACGGTGGGGTGCGCGATCTTGATTTCATTAATGCCATGCAGTTCCCCGTATTTGCCCGTTTTAGATGCGCAGGCAGTTCAATAGGCAGGTGGAACATCATGCAGTGGCAGACTCCGATTAGGATTATAGATACCGTGGTCAATCCCGGCGACTTGGTGTTTGGCGACGCCGACGGAGTGGTCATTATTCCCGCGGATGTGATTATGGAGATTCTGGTCGAGGCTGAAGATGTCTACGCCCGGGAAAGCGGCATGCGCCGCGAGCTACGTCAGGGTGTTTCCATCAAGGACGCATACAAAAAGTATGGTGCGTTTTGAAGAAGCTGGACAAGCCGCAACTGCTGCGGCCAAGGCGGGCGTGGAAAGCACGAAGGGCATGGTCGCAACCAAGGGCCGGGCTTATTACGTAGGGCAGCGAAGCCTAGGGCATCCGGATCCCGGCGCCGTTTCCATCTACTTACTGCTGGACGCTCTTTGCAAGCCGCAACAGTAAGCAGCTTCTGGCGTTCCCGGAGATCCTTACACGGCTCTATGAAGCTGGTCAAACCATTCTGCCAGCCTTTGTGCGTCTTCCATGTATAAGGCAACTGCTTCCAGCAAGACTGGGTTGAAGCACAGGCGGCAAAGTGTCTTGGCGCAAATGGCCGCTGCGATCTCGCTTGCCGCAGGAACCGTGGAACGGTACCGCAGCGGGCCAAGGCGCCAAAGCGTAACTTTAAACTGGAGCGAGAAGACGCCCTTATCACCACTTTCAATATGGTGATATAACTCATGGGCAACAGCGACTTCCGTAGGGTTAAAGATTCCTGGCAAAAGCGTCTGGCTAACCTGGCATTGCTCCAGCTTATCGATCATCGTCTTATTGACAGTAATCGTAGCCGTGCATGAGTCATAGTTTGATAAAACCTGTCTAGCCCCTTTCAAGTCGTCCGCAACAATCTTCACTCCCAAAAGGGGGGCCACTTCGGCCGGCAGCTTAGCGGCAAAGCGTTCACTTAGCTCCCGGGCGACGTCAGCTCCGCTCTGCACGGCACCGGTGATGATTGCGTGCCGCTGTGCAGCCGTCAGCTTACTACGCAACGGGTCGTTATTCAGCAAGAACGCTGCAAAATGCTCGTCGCTATAAATAGCGGCCGCCGACAAAAGTAGACGAAAATCATCACAGGTCATTTTTCGCGGCAATCACGATGGTCGGTTCGCCGGGTGAGAACTCATCCAGCTCGGTTGCGATTACATTCAGAACGTGATCTTTGCTGGGCATAGACGAGTAATCAAGCACTCGGCCGGCCATACAGAGGAAAACATCGGGGAAAAGAATCAGATCGCTCTTATAGGTGGTCATCGCCTCCCAAAGCTCATCAATCACCGAAACCGTATTCGCAACTGTAGTTTCCTTCACCGCCGCGTCGCCCCGCTGCACCTTGATAAACCCCTTCTTATCCACGACTCTGATCGGTTGTTTGCCTTTTTGCTTCAAGGCCGTTGCCGACGTGAATACATACAAGGCTTTCGTACTCCCGGCAAGCACGGTGTCTTCAGGCGACGTTCCCATGGATTCGGCGGCCAGCGCGCGGCTCTCATCCTCGCTGGACTCTTTGAGTAAATCCGTGGTCTGCACTGCCGTGGACCCCAAGGCAATGGCGCGCACCTGTTGGGTTTTCGCGTTTATTTCAATGTATACCTCGACCGTGTCAGGCACTGCCCCACTGGCGATAGCCGCTTGTTTTGCCTCCCGCTTGATCGCCTTAATGTCCTCGGTGGACGGATTCGGGATGACTCGTTCGACGACGTCGCGTACCATAGCCAGCCCGACGCCGATGGAGGAAATGACTTCCGCATTTTCGGGAATCTTGTATTTCATCCCCGCTCGTTCGGCGGTAAACGGAAGCAGGGCTGCTGCACCGCCGCCACAGCCGACAAGCATGATCTGATCTCTTTCCAGCTGATACTCGCGGGCCAAAGCATCCACTACCGGCAGGATTTTATCCGTGGCCTTAGTCAGAATGGCTCGCGCCGTCTCTTCCACCGACATACCCATCATTGCCGCCAGCGGTTCCATCGCCTTGCAGCAGGAGTTGAAATTACCATAAGCGTGCCACTCCGGCTTGGTTAAGCGCAGAATGTTGGCGGCGCAAGTGTTGGTGACCGCAATGCGTTTGCCGTTCCTTAGACGCAACGAGACGTAGTCGTTGGGGTCACCCGGCCTCGGCTGTACAAACTCGATTACAGGGTCTTCAATTTCCTCCTCGGGGGTAAAGGCGGCATAGCCGAGACCCGCGATGTGGGCGCTGCGCGGTCCTACATCCACCAGTCTGCCCCCGGCAATTCTTACCATGCTCCCACCGGCGACGCCTAGCACCCTGACGTCCAGCGAAGTGATACAGGTTCTATGTCCTCCGACGACTGCGTAGTTTATCGTCGGGCGGCCATTCTTAATCACACCGATGTTCGTACTGGTTCCGCCGACTTCGAAATAGATACCGTTGGAGGCTCGCAGGTACATAAGAGCCCCAACAACGCTGGCTGCGGGTCCGGAGAGCATAGTGAGCACCGGTCGTTTCTGTACTCCCGCAATATCCATGACCCCGCCATCGCCCCGCATAATCATAAGTGGTGCGCGTATGCCGGCCTTCCTCACGCTGGCTTCCGTGCTGGTTGCAGTCTCGAACATGCGCGGCAAAATGCTGGCATTCACCACCGCTGACCGGGTGCGCACCGTCAAGCCATACAATTTCGTAATTTCGTAGCCGGCAGTCGCCGGAATCCCCATTAACGCGGCGGTCTCCTGGACCAAAGATTCTTCCAGCGTACAGTCAACGCCAAAGGCCCTGGAGGCAACGATTACTCGCGCTCCCTGCTGCGTAAGATCCTTCACGAGCTTTTGTACATGCTCTTTGTTCAGGTTCTTAATGTCGGTGTAAGCATGGTGGGTCTTAATGAATTTTCCTGTACCAAGGGGAACATCACCCAACCTGGTCTGACGCTTTGCCAGCATGCCTTCCATAAAGCCGGATGCCATGCCTATAATGCCGACTTCGGCAACGTCGCCCTCCAACAAGGCATTGGTCGCCTGGGTCGTACTATGGGCGATGAAAATAATATCGTCAGGCCTGATCTCGTTTTCCTTGAGACATCTTTCAAAGGCTTGAACCACGCCCGCAGCTACACCTGCTTCATCCCTGTGCGTAGTAAGCACGGATGCTTTGCCGATAATTTTATGGGTCTCATTGTCGAGCGCGACAGCCTTCGTAAAGGTGCCCCCAACGTCGATTCCCATCCTGATCAGACGGTCAGCCATAGCGTCTCAACTCTCAGCCTGTCCCGGCACCACCTCATTTCGCTTCGTGCATATGAATTACGCAATGCGCAATCGCGTAGCGTGAGGGTGCAGCCGGATGTAGCTGGTTTAGCGAAACATATAGACAGCTAACAGCGCATTGATAATAACCGTCAACCAAGCCCAGCCTACGCCAGTCTTAAGATGGTCGGTAATGCTCAGCTTGGTGTAGCTGATCGCCCACAGGTTCCAGGACTGCGTGGGACACATGGCTATGGCCATTGAAATGGACGGAACATACACGAGCGGCAGCAATAACGCCGGCGAAAAAGTATTCATCGCCACCAGAATAGCAATGGTGGCACTGCCGGCGCCCCATGCCATGAGCGGTCCGCGGAACAGACCCAGAGGCGCTAACGCTCCGAATGTGATCGCAATTGTCCAGGGATTGGAGGGAATAAAGGGCCCCAGTACTGCTTTGAATATGCCGGCGACTTTGCCAGCCGCCGCGCCGAACATTGCCAGAGTAAACAGCATACCCAACAGCAGCGCTACGTCTGTCGTGCCATCCTTCAGCGACCTGAGCAGGATTGACTGCGCATTCTTCCAGGGCAGCAATTTACGTGATGTGACGAGTGTCAGTACAATCGCGAGGATCATGCCCGGCAACGGAGGCCATTGGAAGATAACCGCCATTAGCACCGGCACGATCGGTACGACATAAGCGATGGCCGGTACATGCACTACATTCACCTGCGGCGTGGAAACCGCCCACGCCTTAACCGGCTTCCTTATGGCAAGGTTATAGGTCAGCATCAACACGATAACCGCAATCGAAAGAACCATTGCCGTGACGCCAAATTTGAAATAGCGCCCAGTAAATGGCACCGAGTCCGGAGGAAAGAACATCACAATCTGCTTGAAAAGCACTTGATTGATGTACATCGCCGCGCCGATGGACATGGTAAACGCCGGAACCGCTATTCGTTCGGCGACGCCGATTGACAACAGCACAGGCAGCGCGATTACGCCGATAGCGATGACCGCCCCGACACCGAACGTGCTGGTAAAGATAAACGTGGTAACCAGGGACACAAGAATAGTCGTGATCAGCGGCTTATCTCCGCCAAGCTCGACAGCTCGCCGGATGAGGGATCCGGCTATACCAGTTTCGACAAGCATGCGGCCGAACCAACTGCCGAAGATGACCACAATGGCGGTAGGACCGTAACTTTCCGCTCCTTTTTGGATAACATCGTTTACCGTGGCCAAACAAGGGACATGTCCGATGACCGCCCAAGCCAATGCGGATATAAGGAAGCCAAAGATAAGATTGCCGCCGCGCATGGCAAAGATCACGAGACCTACATAAACCAGAAGTAATAGGATCGTTTGCAGACCTTCCATTCAATACCTCCTCAGCGCGCCATATCCCTCGCGAACATCTTGAACCGGAATTTCCATTTTGGCTTTGAAAACTGGAACATTATATGCTCATATCGCCAGTTTCGATGTTGTTGAGACGATTTCATCTGCAGTGCCCCGATCAATTTGCGATCCGTATCAGCATTGCCGACGTTCCTGGATTGTGCGGCTCGCATTTGCAATGCTCCTGCTCCCCCAGCCTCGTGCGAGATCGATTTTCCTCGACATGCGTCTCCAGTGCGAAGTGTCCCGCATCCAGGAATTGGACAGTAGCGTTTGTCGATGGCGTAACCGTCTTCTACCGTGAGGCTATCCGGTCCCGCGACGACGAGATTAGTATTGGGAGTCGGCTTTGCTCCGGTCAACGTCCGTTTTGTCCGTCATTCGGCCGCAATCCTGACGCCCATAGATAGTCAGGTGCGAACCGGGGATGGTTCTTTCCGGCGCACGATACGATTAAGCTCCTACGCCGAGTCGCTAAGACACATTAGACCAGACGGTGTTAACGCGTTGGTAGTTCATCGAGGTGACTCAAATGGACAGAAACCCCAGTGCGCGAACGTGAATCAGCGCAATTTTAGGCGCTCTGCGCCGAATTCGGCAGTAATCTATTACCAGTAGGGTGGAGGATTGATGATTCTCGCAACGATTGGCTGGAACGACTCTTCGTCGGCTGCGCTTGTGCTGGGCGACCGAATTGCTCCGGTGCGGCAACTTCCCGGCCGGCAGGATGCCGGCGACGTTTTGTCTCTGATTCGCAGGCCCTTGACTCAGGAGGAGCGGAAGCTGCTCTCAGCAGCAGCGGTGGCGGATCCCCAGGTCCGGTGGCTTCCGCCGATCCTCCATCCGCCGAAGAATCTGTTGTGCGTCGGCAGGAACTACGTGGAACATCTCAAGGATGCCGCGAAGGGCGAGGGAGTCGCTAAAATCGATACTCCAAAATTTCCCATATGGTTTACCAAGGCACATACGTCGTTGGTTGGCGCCGGCGGCGCCATTCTGCTCGATCCCGGCTTTACCCGGAAGCTCGACTATGAAGGCGAGCTGGCGCTCGTTATCGGCGAAAAGTGCCGAGGGGTAGCACCCGATCGCGCCCTCGATTGCGTATTCGGCTACACGATTCTCAACGACATCAGCGCCCGGGAAGTGCAGATGCAGCACAACCAATGGTTTAAAGGGAAGTCCGCCGATACTTACTCGCCTTGCGGTCCCTGGATCGTGACGCGCGACGAGATCGCCGACCCACAACAGCTCCAGATTCGTACGACCGTGAATGGCGAGATGCGGCAATCCGCGAGTACGCATGACATGATCTTCGGCATCCGAAAGCTGATTGCCGATATCAGCGCGGGGATGACACTGGAACCAGGCGACATCATCACGACCGGAACCCCAACGGGAGTTGCCGAAGGGATGAACCCGCCGCGCTATCTCACAGACGGCGATGAGGTCGCCGTCGAAATCGAGAAGATTGGCCGTCTTTGGAACCGCATCACGATGCTGGGGACGAGTTAACCCGTTCCGCCCGGCCGCTCGCGGCGGAATCCATGCAGTTGAGTCCAGAAATTCCGCTCATGGGAGGAGCGGCCGGTAATGAACCAAGCAACACAGGTGCCTGAACTGAAGATGCGAAGCGAGGTGCGCGACGGGATGCGGATCGACTGGAACACGCCCATTCGCATGGACGACGGAGTCGTCATGCGGGCCGATGTCTACCGCCCGATCGCGGATGGGCAGTACCCGGTGATTCTCACCTACGGTATCTACGCCAAGGGTCTCTCTTACCAGGAAGGCTATCCCATGCAATGGGAAAAGATGGTCACCGATCATCCGGATATCCTGGAGGGCTCGACCAACAAATATCAGAACTGGGAGACCACCGATCCGGAACGTTGGGTGCCACATGGTTACGTGGTGATCCGCGTGGATTCGCGCGGGGCCGGCTGCTCCGAAGGCTTCATGGAACCCATGTCGCCGAGAGAAATCGACGACCTCTATATTTGCATCGAGTGGGCGGGGATGCAGCCGTGGAGCAACGGCAAGGTAGGCATGCTGGGAATTTCTTATTATGCCTACAATCAGTGGCGAGTGGCGGCCAAGCACCCGCCGCATTTGACCGCGATCATCCCCTGGGAAGGGCGCAACGACTATTACCGCGATTCCCTTTACCACGGCGGGATTCTATCGCAGTTCCAGGAGCGCTGGGCGAAGACGCAGGTAGCGCACGTGCAGTATGGGCGCGGAGAACGGGCCAAGAAAAACCCGAATACCGGCGAGTCCATCGCCGGTCCGATCACTCTCTCCGACGAGGAACTGGCCAAGAATCGCATCAACATCTATGAGGAAATCAAGAAGCACCCTCTGTGCGACGAGTGGCATCGCGCGCGTAGCGCCGATCTCCCGCAGGTTACGGTGCCGCTGCTGACCTGCGCCAACTGGGGCGGCCAGGGCATTCACCCGCGTGGCAACTTCAACGGCTTCATCGAGGCGGGCTCAAAGCAGAAATGGCTGGAGGCGCACGGAGATTCCCATTGGTCGCTTTTCTCAGCCCGCTACGGGCTGGCCCTGCAAAAGCGCTTCTTCGACTTTTTTCTCAAGGGAATCGACAACGGCTGGGAGCGCGAACAGCCGCGCGTGCAGCTCAACATTCGCCATCCCGGGGAGAAGTTTATCCTGCGTGCGGAAAACGAGTGGCCGCTGGCGCGGACGCAGTGGACCAAGTTCTATCTTGATCCGGCCAACATGGCTCTCAGCTCCACTCCTGTCGGGAAGGGCGCAGGGATCGAATATGACGCTCTGGGCAGCGGGCTGACCTTCTCGATGCCGCCGATGCAGAAGGCTACTGAGATCACGGGGCCGATCGCGGCCAAGCTGTTCATTTCGTCCTCGACTAAGGATGCCGATCTGTTTCTGATCGTGCGCGTCTTCGACCCGCAGGGCAAGGAGCTGACCTTCTTTGGCTCGACCGACCCGAACACGCCGATCGCCAACGGCTGGCTGCGGGTATCGCATCGCCGGCTTGATCCGGCGCGCACCCTGCCGTACCGTCCGTATCATCCGCACGACCGAGTGGAGCCGCCGGCCCCGGGCGAGGTATACGAGTGCGACGTCGAAATCGTCCCAAGCTGCATCGTCGTGCCGGCGGGTTGGCGCGTGGCGCTCTCGGTTCGTGGTAAGGACTACGAATATGAAGGCGAGCTGGACGAGTTCGGCAAGAAGTTCTACTACGGCACGCGGGGCACAGGCGGCATGACGCACAATGATGCGGACAACCGCCCTGCGGACGTGTTTGGTGGCAAGGTAAAGCTGTACGCCGGAGGCCAGTGGGGATCGTATCTGCTGCTGCCGATCATTCCGGATTAGGACCTCTGCCTCTTGTTTCGACTTGAGCCGAGGAGTTCCCACGGGGGACTCCTCGATGCTTTGAATACGTCAGCCAGGGCTCTGAATTCATGATTGATTCAATAGATTTCTCTGGATTAAGTGTGATTTCAAACGAAGGGGCAAATCTATGCAGCAGGAGAAACAAGGCGGCGAAACGCTCACTTACCGGACTGTCGGCCACGCGATCGATCAATCGCCGATAACCCGACCTTTGATCGGGGTGATCGTAATCACTGCCTTGGCATCCCTGTTCGATGCCGGCGACGCCTATATGTTGGCATTTGTCATGCCGGGCATCGGCAAGGAGTTCAACGCCAGGCCGGAGACTCTGGGCTTGTTGGCCTCGTGCTCTTTGGTCGGCATGACCATCGGATCCATCGTCTGGGGGTGGATTGCCGACAAGGCGGGCCGCAAAGTTGCTTTCACCTTGACTCTCCTGATGTTCTCCGTTTTTTCCGGTATTGGCGGTTTCGCAACCAGTATAGGTTTTCTCATCGGTGCGCGCTTCCTTGCCGGGTTGGGAATCGGCGGTGCGGTACCCGTCGATGCCTCCATTCTGGCTGAATTCGCTCCCGCTCGCATTCGGGGCTATTCCACAGGCGCCATGCCGATCGCATGGCCAATATCGACTTTCCTCGTCTCTGCAATCTCGCTCTTTGTTCTTCCGAAATGGGGTTGGCGGGGACTGTTCTTTGTATTCGTGGCGCCGGCCTTGCTCACCTTCTGGATCCGTCGTAACGTGCCGGAATCTCCCCGGTGGCTGGCCAATCGCGGTCGCTTTGCCGAGGCCAGGCAGGCGCTCCACTACCTGCAGATTTCAGATGAGGCGATCGAACGCTCCCGGATTGCGGTGGCCAACGAACCGCCGCTGCCGATGCTTCCCACTGCGGTTTTCCGTGACCTGTTCGCGCCGCAAATGCGCCGCCGCACGATTCACACCTGGCTGCTTTGGATATTGCCCCAGATGGGTGCGTGGGCATTAAACATGTGGTTGCCGAAGCTTTTTATGCAATTGTACGGGTCGACCCTCAAGCAAGCGGTCACCTACATGCTGTACATCTCCATGCTCTCCATTGCAGGACGCTTCGTGGTGTACTTCTTAAGTGAGAAGGTTGGCCGGAAGGTCTTCATAGTTTGGGGTTTCACATTGGCAGGCATTGCACTTTGCTTCGCGATTGGGGCCAAGACTGCAAGCCAGATGTTCTTGATTGCCGCCCTCTCCAGGCTTTTCAGTGAAATAGGCGTGTGCGGCGCCACGATCTATACGCCAGAGGTTTTCCCGCTCCACATCCGCGTGCTGGGGGCCTCGACTTCGATGGGTCTGGGGCGCATTGGCGGCGCAATCGGTGCGTACGCCGTAGGCCTTTTCGTGGGAGGCGGCCACATCGCGGGAATGTGGTTCTTCCTGGCAGCAGGGAACGTGATCATGGGCTTGGCCACGATTTGGTTTGGGATTGAGCCTAAGGGCCAGAACCTTGAAGAACTCACCAAAGAGGGCGCAGACAGCGCAGTCAAGGCTCGTAAGGAGAGAGGAGTCGCAGTCCTGTCGGGAGAATAACCGGAAGCGTGTTGGATCGCACAACATTCCTGTCCTGAGCGGATTTGGCAGCGACGTGTCGCGAGCGCCGCCTGAGATCATTTCACATCGAACACTTGGATGCGGTTCCATGTTTTTTAAGACCGTGGCAGGTTCGGCAGTTCCGAGCTGCCTCCTGAATCACACGATCTGCATTGTGTCGACCGGAGCGGTCATCTCAACCCGAGCGGCGTACCATGCTCGGCTTCGATGAACGCTGGTGTCACGTTGGTATTTCGTCCCTTCAATGAAAGCGAGAACGTTAGTTACACATTCACCTCAACCACGAGGTGATCGCCCGCTTCGAGGAAGAGGTCCAAACCGCCCTCGCCTGACGCGCAGATTTCCATTGCTTCACCAAAACATGAGTAGCACAATGCTGCCACCAGGAGATGTCATGAGTCCCAAGTTGCGGAAACCACTAGTCATTCTATTGCTGGCCAGCGGCGTATTCATCAATGGAATCGACAGGGTCAGCATTTCATCGGCGGCGCCGATGATCATCAAGCAGTTCCGATTAGACCCGGCGCTAATGGGCGTTATCTTATCCGCCTTCTTCTGGCCCTACACCTTGTTGCAATTTCCCGCCGGGCGTTTAGCAGACATGTTCGGCGCCAAAAAAGTGTTGGGATGGTCCGCCGCCCTGTGGTCGGCAGCATCGGCAGCCACCGGTCTGGCGCCGAACTTCTTGACCATGGTCCTGTGCCGGGTGGGGGTTGGCGCCGGTGAGGCGGCGGCTATTCCCACGTGCAACAAGGTGGTGGTCGATAACTTCGACTCCAAGGAAAGAGGCATGGCAGTAGGCTGGTATCAGGCCAGCCTGCGTTTCAGTTATGCCATGACGCCGCTGCTCATGGCCTTCCTGCTGGCCTGATGGGGCTGGCGTAACGCGTTCTTTATTACTGGCATTGGCAGTCTGCTCTGGTGCGCGTTCTGGTATTGCGCCTACAGAGACGCGGCGCAGGATTCTCCGAAGGCCCAGTCGCGACAGGCTATTCCCTGGAAGCTGTTCCTGTTGAATCGGACCACGATAGGTTTGTGCATTACGAAATTCTGCATGGACTATCTGACCTATCTGTTCATTACCTGGCTTCCGGGATACCTGGTTTTGGAGAGAGGATTCTCCATCATTAAAATGGGCATCTTTGCAGCTTTGCCATGGCTGGCAGGTTGTGGCACGCAGGTTGTGATGGGCTATTTCTCGGATTGGCTTGTCCGCAAAGGGATCAATGTGACGGTTGCGCGCAAGGGTGTTCAGGTTAGCCTGCAGCTTTGCGCCGCGACGGTCATCATTGCCGGTTTCGTTCACGATGCGATGCTTGCCGCCTACCTGCTCATCTTCTGCGTCGGTGTGCAGGCTGGGGCCGGCGGCCACTACTTCACCATGCTGACGGAGACGGCTCCACGCAAGATGGCAGGCTCGCTGAGCGGTATCGCCAATACCTGTGGCGCCTTCGCCGGAGTACTTTCGCCGATTGTCACCGGTATGATCGTCAAAAGCACGGGAGGCTTCAGGATGGCGCTGGCTACGGGAGGGTGTATGGCGCTGGGCGCGGCGTGCACGATCCTGTTTGTGATCCCGGAGCTAAAGCCGATCGAACTCGACGTGCAAGCGCTGCAAACGAGGGCGGCGGGTAGAATCTAATCAGAACGAGCCGTGTTGCAACGGCGTTCCTCTCATACGGGGGAAAGGACTGCTTCCATGAAGAAGTCGCAGCAACTGAAAACTCTGCTTGACGGTAAGGAAATCGTAGTGGCTCCGGGCGCGTCCAGCGCTCTTCTGGCTCGGCTGGTTGAACTGGCTGGCTTCAAAGTCGTCTATGCCACTGGCGCCGGCATTGCCAACATGCAGTTTGGCCTGCCCGATCTGGGCTTGGCTACAATGACGGAGATTCTGGAAACCGTCAAAAGGATGAACGATGCGGTTGCGCTGCCCGTCGTCGTTGATATTGATAATGGCTATGGCAACGCTCTGAACGTCTACAGAACAGTAAGAGAATTCTCGGCTATCGGCGCCGCCGCACTTCAGTTGGAAGATCAGCAGTTGCCGAAACGCTGCGGTCACTTCGCCGGCAAAGCTGTCATTGGCAAAGAGGAGATGGTCAGCAAGATCAAAGCTGCGAAAGATGCCAGCCTCGACCCGGACTTGGTGTTGATCGCAAGAACGGACGCCATTGCCATCAACGGCTTTGAAGATGCCATGGAACGAGGCGCCCTCTATGCGGAGGCCGGTGCTGACGTGATCTTCATTGAAGCGCCGACCACGATCGAACAGATGCGTCAGATTACCCGGCAGATCAAACTTCCTACGCTGGTGAACATGGTCGAGGGTGGAAAGACTCCGCTGCTGAACAATCAGGCTCTGCAGGATATAGGGTTCAAAATTGTTCTCTACGCCAATGCCCCGCTGAAAGCAGCCGTGAAAGGCACGCAAAAATTGCTGCGACATCTTCAGGCGGCCGGAACGACTTCGGATTGCGAAGATCTGATGATCACCATGAAGGAACGCAATGAAGTCACTGGTTTGGCGGCAATGACCAGCCTCGATGAGCGATACAAAGTGCAAGCGCTCGGGCGCAGCGCGAACGACTGACCCAATCGAGCCCGGGAAGACAGCGCATGCGAACATGGTCCGCGCTGCTTTCTTACCCAATCTGAAGGGAGCAGAACCTTGGCCAGGAACCTAGTCGAAAAAATTATTGCGCAGCATCTCGCCGCGGGTGAAATGCTGGCGGGCAGGGAAGTGGGAATCAACATAGACCAGACGCTGCTCAACGATACCCAGGGAACGATGGCGTTTCTGCAATTTGAAGCCATCGGCATGTCCGCTGTGCAAACCAAGCTGACGGTTGTTTATATAGACCATCAAACGCTTCAGGATGGTTTCGAGAACGCTGACGACCATTGTTATCTTCAGACCGCTGCCTCGAAATTCGGAGCGAAGTATTCCAAGGCCGGCAACGGGATTTGCCACCAGGTGCACCTGGAGAGGTTCAGCCGTCCCGGGTGGACGTTGCTGGGCACCGATAGTCATACGCCGACATGTGGGGCGGTCGGCATGCTCGCGATCGGGGCCGGTGCACTGGACGGCGCCGTCGCAACCGGCGGCGGCCCGTTTTATTTGACTTACCCGAAAGTAATCAGAATCAATCTCACCGGCAGATTGCAGCCCTGGTGTACCGCCAAGGACATTAGTCTGGAAGTCCTGAAGCTTCTGGGCACCACGGGAAACGCCGGAACCATAATTGAGTACGGCGGCCCTGCACTCGCCGCTCTTACGGTGCCCGAGCGCGCCACGGTCACCAATATGGGGGCCGAACTTGGCGTCACAACTTCGCTGTTTCCCAGCGATGAGATGACTCGGAGGTTTTTCGTCGCGCAGCAGCGCGAGGCGCAATGGGCGGAGTTTCTGCCTGATGAAAACGCCGCCTATGACCGAGTGATCGAAATCGATCTTGGCCACATTGAACCGAATGTCGCCGCTCCCCATTCGCCGGGCAATGTTCACAAGTTGCGCGAACTGGCTGGTATGAAGGTCGACCAGGTGCTCATCGGCAGTTGCACCAATTCATCGTATCGCGACCTGATGATGGTCGCCGCCATGCTTCAGGGCCGTAGGGTCAACCAGGAAGTGAGCTTTGGCGTAGCTCCCGGCAGCCGCCAGGTATTGCAGATGATTGCCCGCAATGGGGCGCTGAACAGCCTGATCGATGCCGGAGCTCGCATTCTGGAAACCACTTGCGGTTTCTGCTTTGGATCCGGGCAGGCGCCCAAGAGCGGAGCCGTTTCGGTGCGCACCAATAACCGGAACTTCGAAGGCCGCAGCGGCACCAAAGACGCGCAAATCTATCTCGTCAGTCCGGAGGCGGCAGTGGCTGCAGCACTGACCGGCAAGCTGACCGATCCGCGCGACCTCGGCATGGCATACCCCGAGATCCAGACGCCGGCATTCCATATCGATGACAGCATGATCGTCGAGCCCGCCGGCGCGCGGCAGATCGTGCGTGGCCCGAACATCGGTCCCCCGCCTTTCAACGATCCGCTGCCGCCAACCCTGACCGGCTGTGTCGTTCTGAAGGCCGGTGATGCGATCACCACGGATCACATCCTTCCTGGCGGATCCCTGATGAAGTACCGCTCGAACATCGCCAAATACAGCGAGTTCGTGTTTCGCGACGTCGATCCGGACTTCCCGCGCAATTGCCAGGCGAATTGTGAGCGCCGGCTGGCCTCTATCATTGTTGCCGGGCGCAGCTACGGGCAGGGCTCGTCGCGTGAACATGCGGCCAGTTGTCCAATGTTTCTGGGCGTTCGAGCGGTGATCGCCAAGAGTATCGAGCGCATTCACTTGGCCAACCTGATCAACTTCGGAATCGTGCCGCTGATGTTCACGGCTGACCTTGATTACGACAGAATCAATTCCGACGACGAACTGGTGATCGAAGACGTACGCCAGGCTCTGAGCGGGAATCTCGTTGCCATAAGGAACATCACCCAGCAATATGACTTCACCACGAAGTGCGGGTTGACTTCGCGGCAGCAGGCGATTGTGTTGAGCGGCGGCCTGCTAAACCACACCAAGTCCGCTCAACAACCCGGGGAATGTCGTTGAGTCCTGGCACGCTGCGGGAAAATGCGTCGAAGCAACGAGCGAGGCGCTAAGTGATGTGGACAGCCCGATTACGGCCGTCTATCTTGGTCATCAGGAAAACCTTCTGGCGATAACCCGCTTGCGATAACGCCTTGCCCATGAGGCTGTCGAGGCGGTCTATTTCCGGATTGGGGCGGAGATGCTGCCGTCCGGCAGTCTTGGCGCGTGGTGCAGCAACGGGAAGCGGCGGATGTCGCCTCCCGTTGCTGGCACTCGGCTGTTGGCAATTGGTCTTATGCGGCTTTGTGGGCCTTGGCTTCGAGAGTCTTCTCACGGCCGTTGCTAACCGGATACCTCCACACAAGTCGATTGAGCACGTCACCGGCAAGAAGCAGTTCTTTTTCCGTGTAGCCGAGAGCACGACCTACTGCTTCGACCGAAGCTAAGCGCGTGTTAGTTTCTTCCTGGGCACAAGAGTCGATAACGGCGAGAGTGACGGATTCGTTCTTCATGGGGCCTCCTCCCTGAGTTCTGCGGCCGCGGCGCTCAGAGCGCAGCAATGGGCCGATCGCAGCAGTAAGCTTGTCTTTTAGAGATTTGCTCATTTTGTTCGCCATTTCCGCGAAGCGCACGCACCTCGCCTGCCGGCTCCCGAACTTTCGATTCCAGGAAGGGCAGTCTGACGAACCGGAGTTGTTCGCCGTCGCGAATTGCCGGTAGCGGATCGCGTGCACAACATGGAGTTTCACCTTTCTGCTCCACCTTGATAGTGCCTAATAGACATCTATCAGTCCAATAGATTATAATGATTACAGTCATCATTATAGGAGATTGTAATGGAAGTGCGGCAACTCGAGATTTTCCGTACGTTAGCGGAGGAGTTGAACTTTACGCGGACTGCCGAGCGAGTGCACTGTGTTCAGTCGAACGTCACCGGACAGATCCACTCGCTAGAGGAAGAACTCGGGACACAATTGTTCGATCGCCTGGCAAAGCGGGTGGTGCTGACTGAGGCCGGAAAGCGCCTGCTGCCCTACGCGGAAAAAGTGCTGGTCACGCTTACGGAAGCAAAACATGCCGTGTCGAGCGGCTCCGCGCCATCCGGCCCGCTGCGAGTGGGCGCGCCGGAATCGGTGCTCACCTATCGCCTGCCGCGGGTACTCCGCAAGTTCCGCAAACAGTATCCGGATGTTGAGTTGATCTTTCGCCCCTACGAGGATGCGAACCTGGTCGACCCTCTGGAGACAGGCCAGTTGGATGTGACGATTCGGATGGCGGACGAAATTGCAAACGAGCGGCTATCAAGTATCCACCTGCGAACCGAGCGGGTCATCTTCGTTACTGGCCCGTCGCATCCGCTGGCGGCCAAGGCAAAGGTGACGCCCGAAGACCTGAAGGGTCAGACGATGCTCCTGACCGAAGCTGGCTGCGCCTACCGGAAGAAACTCGACGACCTGCTCTCGCTGCGAGGCATTCGCCCGAAAAACACGACGGAGTTTACCAGTGTGGAAGCGATCAAAAGCTGCGCGGCGCTGGGCATGGGGGTTGCGCTGCTGCCTGAGATTGTCGTGGCCGCCGAACTCCGTGAGGATCGACTGACGGCATTACGCTGGAGCGGCCCTCCAATGGATATTTCGACGCAAGTAATCTGGCACCGGGATAAATGGATTTCACCCGCCCTGGACGCCTTTGTAAAAACGCTGCAGAAGGAGTTGCAGGAGTGAGCCCGTCGATTGACGCTCATCGGTGTGCCACCGGCCGCCAGACGTGACGAACACCAGGCCGAGCAGGCGAAGCTTTGGTTGCTTGGCGCTCACTGTCTCCTGTTACGCCGGTCACATCCAAGCCGCCGCCCGAAGTGTATCGATTGTTGATACCGATATTCGCGGGCTCTACTTGCCGAAAGCATGCTCTTCAGATGAGACGAGCGATTCGTTATGTGAACTGAAGAAAGGAACGCCCTATGACGACGAAGCTTTGGTTTGCGGTAGCATTGATAGCCACGATGATCATCGCAACAACCGCGTTTGCCGCCGGCTCTTCCTTTGTGCGCATCAGCGCCACGGCGCTGAAGACAATGGAGGCTGACGGAAAAGAGCTCGCCATCATAGACCCGCGAGAAGAGGGTATTTTCGGCGAAGCCCATCTTCTTTACGCGGTCAACATGCCTTTGAGCAAGCTGGAACTCAGTGTTTTCAGGATGCTGCCGCGCAAATCTACCCGTATCGTGTTGACCGATGGGGGAGAAGGCATGTCCGAACGAGCAGCCGCAAAACTGAAAGAACTTGGCTATACCAATGTTGCAATTCTCGATGGCGGCTATCCCGCATGGAAGAAGGCGGGTTACGAAATCTTCAGCGGCATGAGCGTGGCCGGCAAAGCCTTCGGCGAGTGGATCACCGTCAATTACGAACCCCCGACGATGACGCCGGAAGAAGTGCAGAAGCGAATAGCCGCGGGGGAAAAGGTGCTGATCCTGGACAGCCGCCCGGCGAACGAGTATGTCAACATGAACATACCGGGTTCAATCAATGTGCCCGTGTCTGAACTCGTCTTCCGCTTCTTCCAGCTTGGAGTCAATCCCGACACACTGGTCGTGGTAAATTGCGCCGGACGCACCCGCAGCCTTATCGGTGCGCAGACGTTAATCAATGCGGGGATACCTAACAAGGTCGCCGCCATGCGCGGCGGCACAATGGCCTGGCAGATGGCCGGCTTCCAGCTCGAACACGGATCGACCCGGCACGCTCCGGAACCATGGGGAACCAATCTTCAAAAAGCGCTGCAAACGGCGCAGAAGGTGGCGGACCGGTTCGGAGTGAAAACAATCGACTCCAAGCAGCTTGAGGTATTCAAAGCTGATAAGGATCGCAGCCTCTACATCATCGACCTGCGCACGCCGGATGAGTATCGCGCCGGCCATCGTCCCGACTCGACCTACGGCTGGGGCGTGCAGCTAGTGCAGGGAATGGACAAGTACGCAGCGACAAGCAACGCCAGAGTCGTGCTGATTGACAATTACATGGTTCGGGCGCTGATGACTGCGTCCTGGATGGTACAGGCAGATTGGCCGGAAACCTATGTACTGGCGAATCCGTTCGAAGGCGCAAGTCTGGTATCGGGCGACTATAAACCGGTTGTTCCCGGCCTCGACCAGATTAAGCTCCCGCGAATCGGGAGTGCCGAGCTGAATGCGTCGCTGCAGACAAAGAAGGTTACCGTGATCGACGTAGCCGACAGTCTCAGTTACAAGCGGGGACACATTCCGGGTGCGTGGTTTGCCATTCGCTCGCGGCTGGAGGAAAGTCTCGGGGCGTTCCCGCAGTCGTCCAGCCTTGTGGTCACGGGCGACGACTCGGCGCTGGTTGCGCTTAGCGCGCGTGATCTGGCGAAGTTCTCAGGCAAACCGGTCAGCATCCTCGAAGGCGGCAACGCGGCCTGGCGCAAGGCGAACCTGCCGCTCACGCCGGGTTTCGAAAACCTGGCGACAAAGACCGACGATATCTTCCGGCAGCCGTTCCTGTGGGGCCAGTTCGAACCAATGAGCCCCGAATTCAAGCAGGCGGCGAACGCTTATTTCGATTGGGAACTCCAGCTTCCGGCGCAACTTGAGCGCGCCAAGGAGAGCAACTTCAAGCGACTCAAACCCGCGTCCGGCGAGTAGCAGGGCACCGGGACTTTTTGGGAAGAGATAGTCGAAGTCAAAAAAGAAATTCCGGTTGAAACAATAAACTGATGAACACTTCAGATTTTCCTGCTCCGATCACGGACAGATATTTTGAGGACTATCGGCCCGGCTTCGTCGGCGAATACGGGAGTATCACCGTCGCCGAAGACGCGGTCATCGAATTTGCCAAGCGATTTGACCCGCAGGAGTTCCATATAGATCCCATCAGAGCTGCCCGGGGGTTTTACGGCGGTTTGATCGCCAGCGGCTGGCACACCTGCTCGCTCATGATGCGGCTCTATGCCGATCACTACGTTTCCAAGGTTGCGAGTCTGGGATCTCCGGGGGTTGACGAACTGCGCTGGACGCGGCCGGTGAGGCCCGGAGACACGCTCTCGATCCGCGTGACCATTCTCGAAGCCCGGCGTTCCACTTCCAAACCCGACAGGGGATTCGTCCGCAGCCAAATCGAGGTGTTCAACCAGGACAAGGAAATCGTCATGAGCCTCAAGGCCATGAACCTGTTTCTGTGCAGGAAGGGCAGCTAAGAGCGTTGCCAGTTCAGCCTGATGTTATTTCTTTGGCGCCTCACCCTGGGTGCATTTCAGAGACTCCTTCCGCGTCCATTTGCTCACGTCCAGGATGATGCCCTGCATGCAGATCGACACTCCGTCGAACGGCACACCGACAAAATCAATTCCTTCTCCCACCTGGGGACGCGGCCCCTTGATCCTGAGGTTATAGAGTGTGCCGCTCTTCACGTCCTTCACGACCAGGCAACCAGCCTCGACACCCGCCTCCACACAGCCTTCGGCGCGCACTTGGTCGGTTTTTGGTGCGGCGGTTAGCTCGGCTGGAAGCGCGCTTCCAACCAACACGATCATCGCCACTGCCAGGACAACTCGGGTCATCGGTTTTCTCCTTTGAGATTCTTTGAAGAACTCGCCCAGTTGGCGGAGCCCGAACCACTCCAGCTCTGCTTGTTCTGAATATTCAACGGCGGCGTGGCACCGGCACGGCCGGAATCGCTCCATTCTACGCTTTGTCTTCGCAACACTCCTTTTCGCAACCAAAAACGGCGGAATCTTTTGACGTCTGGCGGACCAGGTCTAATAATTTGACCTGCCCAGCCGGGGTTCGTACACTGCGGGGTGTAATCCACGCACCTCCGTCATTGGCAACGGCGTCTCGACTGCGCTGTCGCCCGTATGTGTTCGTAAAGTTTCACCAGAGGAAAGGGGTTTGTCATGCAACCGAAGAAGAATCCAGTCAGAGAAGCGATCAAGAGTGGAAAGAATGCATTTGGTTTGTACATCGGCGTCCCGTCGCCCATGATGGTGGAGTTCGCCGGCTACGCCGGGTTTGATTTTGTCCGCATCGATGTCAGCCATAACGGTTTTGACCTGCCGACGATCATCAACATGATCAGGGCCGCGGAATTATGCGGCGTGGCTCCCATGGTCAGGGTCGATAACGATCCATTCATGATCAACAGCGTGCTGGAAGCGGGAGCCGTCGGAGTCTACGTGCCCGACGTATCGACGGCTGAAAAAGCAAAGGCGGTGGTCGACGTCGTCAGGTTCGCTCCGATCGGGGACCGGGGAATTTTCGGCGCGTCCAGAGTCGCCGGTTACGGCGGAATGAGCGGCGCCGATTACAGGAAGTTTTCGAACGAGGAAGTCATGCTGGGTGTGCAGATCGAGAGCAAACAGGCGGCCGAGAACATCGCGGCAATCCTCGGCGTCGAGGGCATCGACATGGTGGGCAGCGGAAGAGGAGACCTGGCGAATTCGCTGGGTGTGACCGGGCAGAAAAATCATCCTTCGGTTCTCGCGCTGGAGGCGAAGATATTCGACACCGCCCGAAGCCGGGGCAAGTGCATCTCCGTCAACCTCGATCCGACGGCGAAAGACTTTGCCGAAGATGTGGCGTCGTGGAAGAAAAAAGCCGGGATCATCACGCTGGGACATGACATTAACATTATTCGCAAGAATTTCGAGAAGGCCATCAAGACTGCCCGCGAAAGCCAGATTCAGGCCAGCGGTCAACAGGCGTAAAGAGGAGGACGGCGACTGTGGGCGCAAAAAAGAAAGTGCTGGTGGTGGATAAGATCTCGCCCAAAACGAGATTGCTGAGCCGTAAGTACTTGACCCCCGAGGCGGAGATCTTCTTCTACGACAAGGACTCCGATGTCGAAGAACACATTGCGACGGCCGATGTGCTGATCACCTCGACCAAGGGGGTTTCGAAGGAGCTGCTTGCCCGGGCGCCGAAGTGCATCATGATTCAGAAGTACGGCGCCGGGGTCAACAACATCGCGATTGACGAAGCCACGAAGCGCGGTATCCCGGTCGGTTACTCGGGGGCGGGGCAGAATTCGCGGTCGGTGGCGGAATACGCCGTCATGTTGATGCTCGCCGTGTGCAAGCACATCACCACGGCTCACGGCAAACTGGTCGGCGAAGGGCTGTGGCTGAAGGCTGTCTTGAGAGACACCTGCTATGAGCTCTCTTACAAGAAGGTCGGAATCATCGGGTTGGGAAATATTGGACGCCAGGTGGTCGCGCTGCTGCGAGGCTTCCAGTGTGAAATATCTTATTACGACGTATTTCACCTGCCGGCCGAACAGGAAGAGAAACTGGGCGTGCGATTCGCCGGCCTGGATGCTCTGCTGAGAGAGTCGGATGTGGTTAGCCTGCACGCTCCTCTGACCGACCAGACCCGGCACCTGATGAACGAAGAACGTTTGCGAACCATGAAGCCGACCGCCATCCTGATCAACACCAGTCGCGGCTCTCTGGTCGACGAAAAAGCGCTGGTCAGGGTATTGGAGTCGGGACACCTGCTCGGCGCGGGCATCGACGTCTATGAAACCGAACCGATCGATCAGCACCATCCGCTGGCGAAAATAGAACGAGTCGTGCTGAGTCCGCACAACGGCGGAGGAACCAACGAGGCAATCGAAGCCGTGGTTCGCGATGCCTGCCAGAACATCAACTCCATCCTTATCGAAGGCAGAATCGCAAACGAGAAGGCGATTGTGAATATGAAGGAGTTGGCCGCGCCGGCATAGCCGGGGCGCAGCAGGCTGCGTAAAATGCGCCGAACAACGCGGGGAAAGGTTTCACAGGAGGAGCAAGCAAATGGCTCATGTGCGTGCAGTATCCAACGAAGCGATGGAAGCCCTGAAGCGTTTCAGCACCGGAATGGTGGCCGACGCTCTGGCCATGGCGGGCATCGCGGGCGGTAACGGAATCATAGGGGTTCACCCGTTGAGGAGTTTTGAAGACACCAGGATTGTCGGCCCGGCCAGTACCATTTTGTTCGGTAAACCTGCGCCGGGCGCGCCCAAACTGACTATGTACCGGGCCATCCGCGCCTCGTCGCCCGGTTCTGTTCTAGTGGTGGACGCTCAGGGCCAGAGGGAGCATTTCAGCGGAGACAACCAGGGGAATTGCTCGAAGCGCCAGGGAATTGTTGGCAACGTGGTCTACGGCGGCACACGGGACGTGGCGGGATGGCGGCAGGTGGGGCAGCCGGTGTGGTCCATGGGCACATGCCCCATGGATAAGCCCAAAGGATATTCCGTCGTGGGGCATAATGTCCCGCTCAATCTCGGCGGCGTGAAGGTGAATCCCGGCGACATCATCATTGCCGACGAAGATGGCGCGGTGGTGATCCCGCTGGAGTTACTGGGCAAGGTGATGGAGAACCTGAAGGTCATGGTCGAGGTCGAGGAAGGAATGGAGAAAGCCATTAACCGCGACGCTCCGGTGGAGGAGTTGGAAGCAATCATCGCCAAGAAAAAGCCGAAGGCGTAGCCTGGGGCCCCGGCACGTTCCGTGGGTGCGCATTTTTTGGTTCTCGGAGAGGAGCGGCAAAGTATGTCACCGACCAAGCCCGTCTCGCTGCTGCACGGAAAGCGGTTCTGGATCGTGGGCTTCCTGTTTTTCAATGTAGTCATCAACTACATTGACCGGGTGAACCTGTCGATCGCTGCCCCGGTCATCGCCAAGCACTTTCACTGGGACGCCGCTACCATGGGCTGGATATTCGCCGGCTACCTGTGGACGTACGCGGCCTGCCTGCTTCCGTCGGGGTGGTTGGCGGATCGATTCGGCGCACGGCATGTCGGCGCGATCGCCATCTTCATATGGTCGGCGGCGGCAATGCTGACGGGAGCGGTGACGAACTTCGCAAGCATGATTTTGGCGCGCCTCGGGCTTGGGGTGGGCGAAGCAAACTGCTTCCCGATGTGCAATAAAGTCGTGCGGCAGTGGTTTCCGGCCGAAGAGCGCGGCTTTGCCACCGGCATTTTCCACGCGGGCGTTTTCGTCAGCATCGCTCTGACGACGCCGCTCGTTGCGTGGGTAGTATTGCGCGCCGGTTGGCGGCTGTCCTTCATTATCTTTGGTTCGCTCGGTTTCGTCTGGTTCGCACTCTGGCTGAAATGGTTCCAACCTCCGGAATCGTGCTCATGGCTGCCCGAAAGCGAGCGGCAATACATTGTGGAGAGACGGGACGGTGGTCCAGCATCCGCTACCAGCGGTGCCGTCCGCAAAATGAGCTTCGCGCAGTCGGTAGCTCCCCTGTTGCGTCAGAAGAGCATGTGGGGATTGTTCATAACCCAGGGCTGTGCGAATTACATGCAGTACCTTTTTCTGGCCTGGCTCCCCTCCTACCTGGTGCAGGCTCGGGGAATGAATTTAATGAAGGCGGGTATCTACACCGCCATCCCTTACCTCATCGGCGGACTGTTCGAGATAACCCTCGGCAAGGTTAGCGACCGGATACTCACTCCGGAGCGCCTCAAGCAGGGCAAGCGGCGAAATCAGGTTGCGCTCTTCGTGCTGCTCACCAGCGTGGTTCTATTGATCAATACGGTGAATAGCTCGTTTGCGATCATCGCGATTATTACCGTGGTACTGTCGTGTAATACCACGGTTCTGATGTTCATGTATGCCTTGACCAATGATTTGATTGAAGATCCCAGGGTGGCAGGCACGGTGTTCGGCATGCTTCTTCTTGGGGGCAACGTGTTCGGCCTGTTCGCGCCCATTGTCACAGGGTACATCGTCAAGTCCACCGGCAGATTTGACAGCGCATTTGTGATCGCCGGCGTGTTGGCGTTGATCGGCGCGGCCGTTATTCTGACGATGACCCGCCGGCCTGTCCATGGTCCTGTGGAAGCCGAGTTTGGCGCACCGTTGGCAGCGAGCGGCCGTTAGCAGGCTGCGGAACGGGTTTGGTGCAGGGTTCCCGTGAAGGTCGTTATTCGATTTGCAGGGTGCGGAGTAACTTTCAGGGACAGGAAACTACCAGGAGGCGACAATGAGCGAAGCGGCAGCCGAAAGCACTAAACAAGGGGGCGCCAAAGCCAAAAGCGACCTGGTGTATGCGTCGGCGGAAGCGGTGCTTGAATTTGTGCAGCGGCTTCTCGTTGCCAATGGTGTGCCCGGCGATGATGCCGGGATTATCGCTGGTTGTTTGGTGGTGAATGACCTGCGTGGTGTCGACACCCACGGGGCCGTGCGTCTGCCAGGCTATCTGGACCGCCTGCGGCGAGGGTTGATCAACGCGCGGCCCGAGATCGAGGTGAAGCGCGTAACGCCGGTGGTGGCTGCCGTAGACGGAAAGGACGGATTCGGTTTTGTGGTGGCTACCCGCGCCATGGCGGAAGCAATCGAGATGGCCCGCGCTTTCGGCGTCGGTATGGCCGGGGTGCGCCGCAGCACGCACTTCGGTACGGCAGCGACTTATGCGATGCAGGCGATCAAAGCCGGCTTGATCGGCATGGTTTTCACCAACGCCTCGCCCGGTCTGCCGCCATGGGGCTCGCGCACTCCGCTGCTGGGAACCAGTCCACTGGCGATTGGCGTGCCCGGGGGACAACAGGGTCCCTTCGTGCTCGACATGGCGACGACGGTTGTTGCCCGCGGGAAAATTCGCAAAGCGCTGCGTCGAGGCGAGCCGATACCCCTGGGCTACGCGCTGGACGCCGAGGGTCAGCCAACCACCGATCCGGCAAAGGCGCTGGAAGGCGTGTTGCTACCGGTGGGCGGCCCGAAGGGGTCCGGCATCGCCATGTGGATGGACATTTTCGGCGGCGTGCTTACCGGAGCCGCTTATGGCGGCGAGGTTGGCGACCAGTACAAGGTTTATGATCGTCCCCAGAACGTCGGACATATTTTCATGGCGATTCGGCCAGACCTGTTCGTGCCACTGGAAGAGTTCCGTGATCGGATGGATACCTTGGTCCAGCGAGTGCATGATTCTCCGAAGGCGGCGGGCTTCTCTGAAATTCTGGTGGCGGGTGAGCCTGAATCCCGAATGGAAACACAGCGGCGCAAGGACGGCATCCCCTACAGCGCCAATGAACTTGCGCCGTTACAGGAAGAAGCGGTAAAGGCAGGCATTCCGCCTCTGCGGCTGTTGAGCTAGTGGACGTTTCATAAATAGTTCTTTGAAAGGGCGCGGCTAAAGCTTTAGCCGCGTCGTTCAGAGCCAATAAGAATGCGGGCTTTAGCCCCTGAGGAGATTCGCAGTTTCCTCTGGTGTCGGATTATGAAGCAAGGTCTTAGATCAGTCTCGCAGCGGGATATACCTGTTCTGAAACTGCTCGAATCGGATTGGAGGGGAACACGCAAGATGACCATCAAACTCGATCATTACGAAATCGATATTCTCGTGCAAGGTTTTCCGGGCAGGTCGGTTTATCACGCCGGCTTGGGTTGGAGCACGATCGCTCTGGTTCGTGGTGGAGGCCGGGTGCTGGTGATTGACGGCGGCTCGATCGGCATGCGTCGCCTGCTCATTGACCAGCTCGCCAAACATGGCGTCAAGCCAGCCGATGTCACCGACCTGCTGCTGACGCACGCTCATCACGACCACATGATCAACTGGACATTGTTCCGCCATGCCCGGATCGTGATTGGAGCGAAGGAACTCGAGTGGGCGCTCAATGTGCCGTGGGGCGAAACGCCCGTCCCGGAACTCTATGCGCACGAATTGCAGAAGTTGTCCACGCTCAAGACCGTGAACGACGGCGACGAAGCGTTTCCCGGCATGACGGCGCATTTGGCGCCAGGGCACACGCGCGGCTCCCTCATATTTGTAATGCAAGGACGCGAGCACGACGTGATCTTCACTGGCGACGCCGTCAAAAACCGCGCCGAGTTTGTCTCGGGCAAGACCGACATGACGTATGACCCCGCCGTTAGCGCGGCCACCCTCGATATGGTTTGGAATATCTGGAAGCGCCGTCCCGGCAGCATTGTTATTCCCGGCCACGATGTGCCCATGGTGCAGGAGAACGGGAAGCCCCGCTACATCGGTAAACGGGAAGCTGCCATTGCGGCTTGGTATGGCGACGACATGGAAACAAAAACCCTGTTCGACTTGACAGGCAAGTAAGAAAGGAAAAACAGCATGGCTACCCGCCGTCAGTTTATCGGTACGACGACAGCGCTCGCGATTGCGATGATGGCGACGCGAAAGCTCGCGGCAGAGGCAGAGAAGTCCGGCGCCTCGGTCGCACATACACCACCGGATTTTAAGGTGCCGAAAGGCGCTTGCGATTGCCACGTGCATGTCATCGGTCCCAAGGACCGCTTCCCTATGACGCCCGAGCGCCTGTACACGCCTGACTATGCGCCGGTCGAAGATCTAGCCCGCCACCTCAAGGTGCTGCACCTGGACCGGGTGGTGATCGTTACGCCGAGCCCCTACGGAACCGACAATCGCAGCACGCTTTACGCGATTGAGCGGCTCGGAAAACGGGCGCGCGGCATCGCCGTGGTGCCGGAGAACATAAAGTACTCCGAGCTGGAGGAACTGCACCGTCAAGGCATGCGCGGCGTGCGTCTGAACGTGGAGACCGGCGGCACCAACGATCCGAAGCTTCTCATCGGCCTGTTGACCAAGGCCGCGGAAACCGTGGCCCCGCTCAAATGGCATGTGCAGATCTATACCAATCTGGCGATGATCGAGGCGCTCCGCGATGTGATCCCCACGCTGCCCGTGCCGGTCGTGTTCGATCACTTCGGCCGTCTTGAAGCCAAGAAAGGCCTGCAACAACCCAATCTTTCCGTGCTGCTCGACATGTTGAAAAGCGGCAAAGTGTACGTGAAGCTCTCCGCGCCGTATCGTATCTCGGAGCTGGAGGGATACAGCGACGCCAAAGCCTACGTCGAGGCCATGGTTTCGGCGAATCCGGACCGCGTGCTCTGGGGCTCCGATTGGCCGCACACGATTCCGGCTCCGGGCCAGAAACGCACGCGAGAGGGAATCGAGCGCTTCCGGCGCGAGGACGATGGCCTCGCATTGAACCGCATTGCGCACTGGGTGCCGCAGCCTGAGCACCTCAAGAAATTGCTGGCCGATAATCCGGGACGCCTGTACTTCTTTTAGGGCGGATAAGAAGCCGGAAAATGATGATCGCCAGCTTCCAGGGCTGGCGCTCAACTTTACACGCCCGGGAGGTTGTGATCAGGCCTTTGCTTCCTGCTCGGAGGCGAAGCCAAAGAGCCGTTGAGGGTTCGATACCAGGATTTTTCGCCGCGTCTCGTCATCGGGCGCCCAACGTCCCAGCAGGTTGAACAACTCGACCGAGCTGACACGGTCGGCGAACGAGAGATGCGGGAAGTCGCTGCCCCAGATCAGCCGGTCGGGTGCTGCCTCGATCAGGGCTTGCGCCATCGGGGCAACGTCGGTGAAACCGGGAGCAACCGACATGCGATAGATGCCGGTGAACTTGGCGTAGCAGTGTCCCGCCCCATGTTTCAGCAGGTCCAGAAATCTCTGGAATCCCGGCTGCCCCACGCCATCGCGAGCCAAAAACATTCCCATGTGGGCGCAGGTGAAGTCGAGCTTCAATTTCCAGAGAGTGTCCATCAGTTCGTTGGTCAGCCAGCCGGGCAACAGAAAGTCCAGGTGCCAGCCGATTTCAGCGCAACGCGCCGCCAAGGTGTTGATGCGCGGCATCAGCTTGTCAGCCAGCCCCGCTTCCGGTTTGTGCACCGGCGAGACGTTGACGCGCACTCCGCGCACGCCCAAGGCATTCAGGCGCTCGAGTTCGGCATCGGGAACGTTCTCATCGACATCGACAATGCCGCGGCATTTTTGCGGGCCGACCTCGCGCATGGCGTCGAGCATGCAGGCATTATTGCGGCCATAGGCGCTGGGCTGAACGAACACCATGCGCTCAATGCCAAGCAATCGCGCCAACGCTTGATGCTCCGCCAAGGGCGCCACCGGCGGCTTGTAGCGCAGGTCAGAGCCGTAGCTGTAGCGCTCGGCGGGGCCGAAGACATGAAAATGAGAATCGCAGCTCAACGGCATCGCCCTGAATTCGGGTTCACTCTCAGCATGTAAAGACAAGGGGTTGGTTCCTCTCAAAGCGTCCGGCCAAGCCGAACATAAATAGTATTGCGCTAGGCCTGTGCCGACACGCTTATCTCCGTCCGGTGGCAATCACGGCGCTTGCATAATTTCGCGACAGGCCGGCTAATGACTTGCTGCTAGCGGTACGGCCATCTCGCCACGGATGGGGCCATGGATGGGTTTCCGCGTCAACGTAAAACAAATCGCCGCGGCCGCGATTACGACGAAGCCCTGAATGTAAAAAGCTGCCGCGAAGCTTCCAGTCGCCTTCACGATGTACCCGGTAACGACCGGCGCAAACAGGCCGAATACGTTGGCGGCGACTGCGTCCATGGCGAGAACCGTCGCCGCCAGGTTGGCATCTTCCAGCAGATCGTTCGTCAAGATCAGGTTAAGGGTGAGGCAAGTCAGGTTAAACGACATCGCCAGAGAAAGCACTACGATCAGGCCCGTTTGCGACTGTACGAAATTGATCGCCATAACCACCGTCGAGCACAATAACAATGTGATCACGACGTTTCTCCGCTTACCCAGCCGGATGCCCTCCGGCGTGAGCAACCGGTCGCTGAGCCGGCTGAAACTCAAAACCGCGACCATAGCAACCAGGTACGGAATGGCGCCCAGGACGCCGGCCTTCACCAGATGCAGTCCGCGAGCCTGAACCAGGTAAGTGGGAAGCCATGCCAGGAAGACATAGTTGAAGTACGTCGAACAACCCTGCGTCAGCATGACTCCCCAGATGGACCGCTGTTTCAGCAGAACGGGAAGCACCTTCTTGAGATCGATCCTGCTGCTGCTGGAGGCGGTTGGCGCGAGGCTGACGTCGCGCGTGTTGAGAATCAACTGCCGTTCTTCTTCCGTCAGCCATCGGCACTCTTCAGGCTGCCGGTAGTACAAGAGCCAAAAGATGAGCCAAATGAAGCCGAGTCCGCCGAGGATGACAAACGACAGGCGCCAGCCGCTGTATACGACAAGCCAGGAAACGAACGGCAGGGCCAGGGCCGGGGCGGCGTGTCCGCCGCAGTGGAATATGGCGCCGGCGATGCCGCGTTCTTTCGCGGGGAACCACTGCCGAATCAGCTTGCCGGCCACCGGAAACGTTGTCGCTTCTCCGATTCCCAAGCCCAGGCGGGCCATGACCATGTTGGCAAAACTCGTTACTCCCCCGGTGACCATTGCCGCCGCCGACCACACGGATATGGCAATCGCGCTGACGTTACGTGCGCCATAGCGATCCACCAATGCCCCCGTAGGGATGAGGCAGAGGGTGTATGTCCAAAGGTAGGCGGCGAATATCCACCCCATCTGTACGGCATCCCAGTGGAAGTGCTTCATAATGGCCGGCGCCGCGACCGAAAGATTGACCCGGTCGATGTAGTTGATGAGCAGATTGAAAAAGAGGAAGATAGCGATCCAGAAGCGCTTGCCGCTTAAGATCGACTGCGACGTCGTATTCGACATAGCCCCAACTCCTCCCCGGACTCCTGAGAGCGTTCGGCAGCGTGAGTCCGCCGCCGCCCGCTCATCCACTTGCTTCGCGATGGCCGAGCTTATGACTCCCGACGCTTATAACTCCCGAATCGCGTCGAACTGAGCCGGATATTGGCTCGGGTCGATGCGAGCTTCGATCACGCTGAGACGATTCGACTGGAGCGCATCTTTCAGGGCAACGGCGTATTCTTCCTCGGTGCCGACAGAGTAGCCGTTACCGTCGAACGCCTCGGCAAGCTTGACGTAGTTGGCGGCTTCGAATTCAGTGCCGACCAGCGCCAGCTTCTTCTTGACCTGCTTGATCCTGATCTGGCTGAGCATGTGATCCGCCAGCACGACGAACACGGGAGCGACTTTCAACTGCATGGCCGTCTGCAACTCCGCCATGCGCATGGTGAAGCCGCCGTCGCCAACCAGCGATACGACCTGCCGCCGCGGGTATAGCAGCTTGGCGGCGATGGCCGAGGGCACGCCGGAACCCATCGTGCCGAGAGGGTTCGACAGCAACACCGAGTTTGGCTGATAGGGACGCCAGATCTGGCTGAGAAGCAGCTTCGAAGCGCCGACATCGGTGGTCATAATCATGTCGTCGGCGGTCAGCTCGCGAGTAATGTCGGAAACGCGGAATGCCGCCAGTCCCTTGGTGCGCAGAGCCAGGGCGTTGTACACCTTTTGCCGGTAACAGGGAGACACCGTCTCGTCCCACTTGTGATCCGCCGGCAACGCGTCGGTGAGCACCGTGAGAATTTCGGCGACGTTGCCTACCAACTCCATCTCGGAGTGATAGATCTCGTTGTAGTTGCTGACCCGGTCGATGGTCACCATGGGTTGGCTGTACTTCCATGGCTTGGCCAGCATATCGGCAGGATCCAGGCCGACGCCGACGATGAGATCGGCCTTGCCCAGAATGTCCATCTCCAGTTTGCCGCCAATAAAGACGCCCGCCGAATAGGGATGATTTTCCGGCAGCGCTCCTTTTGCCTTGGGAGTACAGAACACGGGCGCGCCAATTTTTTCGGCCAGCGACCGCAACTGCGGGTAGGCTTTGTCCCAGCGAACTCCCATGCCGGCGATGATGACCGGCGCCTTGGCTTCGCGGATTCTCTTCACCGCCTTGCTGAACTCAGCCGACTCTCCGCAATACATGCGGATGGCCCTCAGAATGGAGACGGGAGCAAGTTGCTTGTCGGCCACGGGTTTCAAAGTGACATCATCGGCGATATCCAGTTGCACCGGGCCGGGGCGATCCTCCAGCACGGTGCGGAAGGCGCGATGAAGCGTCTCATGCGCCCACTCCGGTGAAATCGACGCCGTCCACTTCGTAATGCCTTGAAAGATCTGGCGGGCGTTCAATATCTGACGCAGCACGACCTGAGTGGTGCCCCACGGATAATTGTCGGAGAACACAAGTAGCGGAGAGCGGTCCAGGTAAGCGTAGGCAACGCCGTTGGCTACATTGGTGACTCCCGGCGATATGGCCGTCGCCACTGCGCCGGGTACCCCGGTGAGATCGGCAAGGGTGCATGCCATCATCGCCGCGGCTGTTTCGTGGGTGGCTAACACGAACCGGATACCCGCTTTTTCCGTCGCATCCAGCAAGTCGATGCTTCCGCCTCCGCCGGGAATTCCAAAGATGTGCTGGACACCTTCGCGCTTCAGCATGGTCGCGATCAATTCGACAACGTTAGGCATGTATTCCGCTCCTTATAAATGAGTTCGCATAATGGTGCCTTCATGCCGATTCCGCCTCTCTTTCAGGAAGCGGTTCATGCATGGTGCAGAGCACAAGCAAGCAGAAAAAAGAACAGGCGGCCAGGAACAAAAAGACAGCATTCCAGTTGTAGTGGTCCAGGATCACGCCAGCGACCAACGGGAATATCGAAGGACCAATGGAGCCGCCGGTATTGACCAAGCTGTAAGCCACGGGGAACGTTTCCTTGTTCGCCAAGCCCATAGGGTAGACCGTGAAAGCCGAATAGCCAAGGCTCAGCAAGAAGCCCGTGGCAAACAGCAAGGCTCCGAGATACACGGCATGGTTGGGGGCGTAGATAAGACTGTACATCATGATGGAAGTCGACAAGGCGCTGACCATCATCAGCGGCTTGCGGCGCATCTTGAGTACTCGATCAGAAATCCAGCCGCCGAGCAGGTTACCCAACACCGCGCCGACAAAAGGGGCCGAAGACAGAGCGCCCATCCTGAGCGCGGTAAAGTGCTTTACCGTTACCAGGTAGGAAGGTATCCAGGCCATGATGACATTTACAATGCCGACCATGCAGAGCCAGGCAATAGTATTGCCCATGATGTTCCAGGAGCGGAATACCTTGGCGATCGTGTCCACCGGTTCAACGCGCTTCACCCTGATCAGCTTGTCCAGCCATTTTGGGTAACGATCCTCATGCGGGTTAGGCTGTTTTCGCGTCTTCGTTTTGGCGTCTACTTGCTCGTCGCGAATATATTCAAGTTCGGCCGGCGAAACGAACCGGCTTTCTTCAGGTTTGTTCCTGACAACGAGAACCCAGAGGAGAGAGAGAACGATCCCCGGAATGGCGAATATGAGAAAGATCTGGCGCCATCCGGCCCAGGCGATAACAGCTACGCATATGGGGGGGCAGATCACCGGTCCAGACTTTGACGCAGCCCAAAACAATCCAGCGGCAGTGCCTTTTTCCCTTGGCGGAAACCAGCGGTCAATGGTGGTGCCGCACCCGATCGGCAGCGGAGCTTCCGAAAATCCCAGCAGCGCACGGCTGAGTTTCAAGTGCAACGGCGAGGAGGCGGTCCCGATCAGCCAGGTCGAAAGCGACGTAAACAGCATGGAAACAGCCATCAGTACGCGAGGGCCAATCTTTCGGTAGAGGAGGCCGACGGGAATTTGGGCCACGGCATAGACCGCGAAAAATAAGCTGATCATGAGGCCCGCTTCCGTGTTGCTGAAGTGGAACTCCTTTCTTATGTAAGGCAGGGCGACGCCGAGATTGGCGCGGTCAGCGTTGGCAAGCGTATAGACCAGAAAAATGAGGCCCATGACCACCCACCGGAAACCAGATGTTTTTCCGGTGGATGGCGTCGGCTTGGATACGTCTTCTACGGGAACATGCGCGCCCATTCTCTCTGTCCAATCGGTTGGTTATTCGCCGGCGTTAACAAGCACTCAAACTTCAGTTCCGGCCAGCTTTCGGCAAATCCCTCTATGTTTCACCCTCGAGTCTCTCTTTACACCGCCGCCGCTTTACGCCGCCCGTACTTATCAACGACACCCAAATCGGTCATAATGACGCGCAGTTCCGCGAGTTTTTCTCCCTCAAGTTCAGGATAGGGCCGGCGAATGCCACCGGCCGGCAAGCCCAGAATCTTCAGCGCAGCCTTTATGACAATGGGGTTGGAAAACCAATAGAGAGCCTGCAACAGAGGATAGAACCGGAAATACAATTTTCGGCATTCTTCCATTTTTTCCAAACTGTCCCATGGCCGCGAAATCCGGGCCATTTCCTCGGGAATGATGTTGCCGCCGATGTTCGCCGTGCCGTTTCCGCCCAGCGCCAGCGTCGGCACGACGATGGAATACTTGGGGAAATCGCAGCAGAGGATGTTGAGCCTGTCCCCGAGGCGCCGCTTAACTTCCACCAACTGAGAAACATTCGGCATTGCCTCTTTGTCAACAATGAAATTGGGGATTTCATTGGCCAGTGCCTCGAGCGTTTCGGGATCAAGATTCACGCCGACACGAGTGGGATTGTTGTAGACGCCCACCGGAATCGAAACTGCCTTCATGCAGGTTCGCATATGCTCCAGCACGGCCGACTGAGGCGGCAGAAGATATGGCGGGACGGTGAAGATCAGGCCGTCGGCCCCCTCGGCTTCGGCAAATTGAGCAAACTTTACGGTATCTGCCGTCGTGGGATGCGAGGCGTTGAAGAAAACAGGAATCCGGCCTTTGCTGAGCTTGATGACTTGCTTGACTATGGCCTTCCGTTCTTCGGAGGTAAGAAGCGTCACTTCGCCGGCTGAACCCATTACAAACAGCTCGGAGGTGCCGTAAGCTATCTGATGGTCAATGATTTCCTTGAAACCGCCAAAATCGACGTTGCCGTTATGATCGTAGGGGGTGGGAATTGCAACCCACGAACCGGTTGGTTTGAACATAAAATTCCCTTTCGCTTGATGGTGGCGTAAGTATACGAATAGCCTGTTAATTTGTCACATGATTCCGGCGGGTTTTGGCATGCAATCGGTCAGCCGCGGGGGCTTTGGAGGGGGCGATGGAGGTAGGTAAATGACATTTTCAGCGGAAGTGAAACTTACGCGCGCGGGCGAGGCGGGCCGCTCCGGCGCCGATATTCGTTCCGACCTGCGCGTTCTATTGGAGCCGCGAGCCTCCGGGGGAATCCAGTTGGAACTGGTCTCGCGCGTTGACCTTTACTATGGCGAGGCTATCCGCAGGCAGGCGCATGATACTCTGCGCGAACTCGGCGTCGAGCACGCTCGCGTGCTGATCGAAGACAGCGGCGCACTGCCGTTTGTCATAGCCGCACGCATTGAGGCGGCGGCGCGTCGTGCCGGATTGTCCTCCGCTCGCCGCGTCTTGCCCGAGCGGGTAGCGTTGCCGAAGCCGTCTGCCAAGGACCGGTTGCGCCGCACCCGCCTTTATCTTCCCGGCAGCGAG
>Ga0187864_10000742_pt1 | contig 34846 bp, 33 predicted proteins | sample June2016WEW_11_4_FD_132985 | JGI IMG/M metagenome (GOLD analysis project Ga0187864, IMG submission 132985) | Peatland microbial communities from SPRUCE experiment site at the Marcell Experimental Forest, Minnesota, USA - June2016WEW_11_40 | ecosystem: Environmental > Terrestrial > Soil >...
GCGGCAGGTTCCAAAAAATGAGGCAATTTACCGTGGATGAATTTCGGCGTTGAACTGCCGCAATGGCGACAATATAAACATCCAAACTATCGTGCGTATCCGCGCGCGTTCTTCGATTCTATTACCCTCGTCCCGAAAATCCTGACGGACACCAATCGTCGTCACGACACAGATAGCAATTATCAGGCACATTGCTGAGGGACAAATCGGGCGACTCATGGGGCAAGTGCCGTAAGTAGCTCCCTACATGATGAGGCGGTCAAAACGCTGTTTCAACAGTGAGTTTGCAAATTGAAATTTCGGGTTCTGGCGCTCGGCAACAAGAATCGCCAAGTCGTCGTCGTCAAGCGGGATAACAAATCCCCGATCATCATTCGAAGTATCGCGGCATCGGGTGATAAAAAGCTCCTTATCGTCGAAATTACGAGTAACAAGCAACCCGACCTTGCCTCGGCTTGGCGAAAAGCGACTTGAAAGCTGGTCAAGTTCAGGATTAGCCGGATCGCCGGTGTAATTCTTACATTCCACAAAAATATGCGCCGCCGGGTAATGTTGAGCAATCCAATGGAAAAATCCGTGTGTTGCGACGTTGGTAAATGTAATGTCGATCCGCTTGCGGCCGTGGTGAATTGGAAACTCACTTTGGGGATTGACAAGCGACGGATAAAACAAGGCTGCCAGGAGTTGCTCAACCGCAGCATGGAAGCGATCTGCATCATCCCGACCACGGGGAACCTCTTGGACCGCTCGCAACAAAGCGGCCCAGTCCGGCGGTTGAGAGTTTTCTTGTTCGGCCAACTCGTCATGGTCTAGTGGGGGCTGGATAAGCCGACGTTTATCGGCGCGATACTGATCCAAAACGTCGGGGTGATTGAGGGTCTCTCTCACAATCATTCCTTTGCCGCGTCCGTATTTTCCCTCCACGGCTTTTTTGGTTACTCGGCGGGTTCCATTTTTCAGCAGTTGTACGAGTTGGGTACTTGCTGACAATTCTGCCTCCTGCAGATATTCAAGCAGATAGTTTCGGTAATACTCGTCGGCGTCATAATCCATGCGTCGGCGAACAATTGCTTTGGGAACAAGCAGCAACTTGTTTCCTTGGGCTACCGGAAGATTCACATAGCCGGAGTGCCATTCATTGTGGTCAGCATTCCAGAGCGGACCGGAGTCCACTCCGGCTGTGAGCGGAATGCCGTATGTGTTACACGCTGCCTGCGTGTACTCAATCAGCGGTCCTCGGATTATGTTCGTCGCAATGTCAGAAACGATATCCGCCGCAATGCCCTCGACCATTAAAATGGTGTCTTCAAGGTCTTCGAGGAGGCCGCTTCGAACCGCTTGGCTTTTGCTCAGTGCTTCCCAAACATCGCGAGCGGACTCCCAACCTAACGCCCGACCGCGCGCCCTGCCGCGAGATAAACCCAAATGCGTTTCATTCGGCTCACGTAGACTTCGAAGTAACGTCTGGGCGTCATCGTTCCTGTTTTCTGAAATCGCGGCGAGAACGACGCGAAAGAATCGTTGAATGAGCGACACACATTGTTGTCCCCAAGGTGTCGGTAGGAGGCGAAGCGCTCTTGGGTCGATGAAAACGGGAAGATCTCCTTGAATATCGACATCTACAAAATCCAGTGTTGGTTGCGTGCGTCCCAGATTGAAATGTTCAGAAATGCGCATACTCGATGAAAGCATCAAACATCGTCCGCCTTGACCACGACGGCAAACGGCACACCGAGCGCATCAAAGTGTTTTTTGCCGCAGCGGACTTTATCCGCTTCGCTCGTGCGGAATTTAAGGAAGTCCTTGGTGCCCTTCGTTTCGCGGACGAGATACATCGCCTGCCCGTTCTGCTTCACAATCGCCCAATCTGGGTTGTAGGAGCCGATTGGCGTGTCAACCGTAAACCAGCGGGGCAGTTTCACGAACAATTTGATTTCCTCTCGTTCGTCGAGGGCGCGGGCGAATTCTCGCTCGGTTTCGGAATCGTATTCGACGTACTCATATACGGAGTGCTTCACCTGCAATGCCGTCAGGTAGTCGATGAGTTCGTCATTTTTGAAAAGCATCATCTCCCATTCGGCATCGGGGCCGGTTCCCTCAATTCGTTCGTATTTGATACCGTCCACCAACAGCCGGTGCAGGACATTTTTCAGAATTGTCGCCACGGCATCCATAAATCGCTGGGGATCGGTAAAGAACTCGTCCAACCGTCCGGATTCTTTCAGAATTCGCACCAGCGTCGATCGCGTTAATTCCGTCTCGTTTTGGAGATAGGCCAGAACGTCCGGCACGGGCCGATTGGTATTGGTCGCTTCCTCCTCTGCTACGCTCACGGCCATGGTTTCAATGCCACCACGCCGCACGTCCAGCCGGCCCGTGGTGACGCGCACTTTCGGCGGCTCGATCTTTTCCATCCGCCGAATCTCAATTACGGCCCGGGTAACCAGTTCCTCGGTATCAAACTCCACGCGATATGTCGTTTTCGGCTTGATTTTGTCCCACAATGCCTTGAACTCGGGGCTGAGACAGACTTCCTTGCGCAGGCGGTTTGTTCCCTCGTTCCTGTCTCTGTGGACGTGCCGTTCGATTTGATACGACATCAGCAAATCCACAACCGCGGGCGTCATGTCCCGGTGAGCTTCCGGCAATTCAATCTTGAAACCGAGCCGCTTGGGGTCAAATGCCGGCTGGATGCGTCCTGTGACATCGAGCATCTTCTGCTCGACCAATGCGGCCTGGATCGTCTCGGCGGCCTCGCGGCCGATAGGCTTCTCCTGGTTATCCACAACGCGAGTCAGCTTGGCAATCGCCGTGAGCGGCACCTTGCCGAAGGTCACGCCGCAATCTTCCTCATATTCGGTTTGGAGTTTCTGTGCGAAATCCTCGTAGCTCTCGTTCGCCATGACGAACAGCTTGTTGACCGAATCGTCGAAAACGCGTCGTCCGTTCTGATCGACAGGCAATCGCAATCCTCGCCCGATCTCCTGCCGCTTCTTCATGGCACTGCGAGTTTCATTGAGCGTGCAGATTTGAAAGACGTTGGGATTGTCCCAACCCTCGCGCAAGGCCGAGTGACTGAAAATGAACCGCAACGGCTCGTCCTCGGACAGCAGCCGCTCTTTGTCCTTCATGATGAGGTTGTACACATCGTCATCGGCCTGGGTGTCGCCTCGCGTGTCCTTGAGCACGCCCTTCTTATCCTGTGCGAAATACCCGTCGTGCAGCTTCTCGACGGGCAATTTGAAAAGCGGGAGGTCTTTGTACCGGGAATCTTTGGCGAACTCTGCTAGCGCCGCCTCAAAAGCGACGGCAAATTTGCCGTCCACGGGCTTACCAGCGGCATCGTAGTCGCGGTAGTTGGCCACGCGGTCGATGAAAAACAGGCTCAAGACCTTGACGCCGCGACTTCTAAACCGAAGTTCGTTGTCGAGGTGCTTTTTGACCGTGTGCTTGATCTGCGCCAGCCACACGTCGTCGCGCAAGCCGCCCGTTTCCTCGCCAAGCCGCATCACACGCCCGTTGTTGAAGCGGATGTACTCATTGGCCGGCTCCGCATTGATTTCGGCAATCACAAAGCCGTTCTGGTAACACGCTCGTTCGCCGGAAAGCTGATATAGGTCTGTTCCATTCGTGACGGTGAATGATTTCTCCTTCGGCCCGCTAGCCGTCTGGAAGTGAATGCGAAGCTTGGCCTTTATCCCGTTCGTGTAGTCGATCCGTTCGACGCGAACGAAAGCATCGTTGGCGCCGCCGTGTTCCGACGCACTGGCGACGACGATTTGTTTGACCAACCGCAAGTCAAATGCCCGCACAGGATCAAGCCGGTATACCGGGTTGTACAAGTGACGGTGGGTAGCAGAATAGCGGAGCGTGCAAAGAGGATTAAGGGCCTTGATCGCCTCCTGCGCCCTGTCGGTTGAATCGACGCTCTGCGGCTCATCAATGATGACGACAGGCCTGGTGGCCTGCACGAATTCAATCGGCTGCCGGCCCGAGAGTTTGTCACTCTCCTTGTAAATGACGTTGCTCTTTTGTTCGGCCTCGGTGCCGGTGAAGTTCTTGCGGAAGGCGTCGATGTTAATGACCAATATTTGCAAGGTGTTGCTCACCGCAAATTGCCGCAGCTTGTTCACCTTCTGAGCGTCGTAGACGAAAGGTTCAAAGGAAACATTATTGTAGAGTGCATGGAAATGCTCGGTGGTGATTTCGATGTTCTTGAGGACGCCTTCGCGGATCGCCACGCTCGGCACGACGATGATGAACTTGGCAAAACCGTAGCGGCGATTGAGTTCAAAAATCGTTCGCAGATAGACGTACGTTTTGCCGGTTCCCGTCTCCATCTCGATTGAAAAATGTGGGCATATCCGGGGCTTGTTCGCGGCCGTGTCGAAAATTTCCCAGCTCTCAAGTGCCGCGGCCGTGTCGGGCACGTCAATGTCGTTGCGTTCCTGCACTGAGCGTACGTTGGTCCGCAGCTTGTCGGCGGACAGAAGCATCTGATTGCCGACGCCAAGCTCGGTCCGCTCCTGTCCGACAAACATTCCGCCCCAATCTCCGGTTTGAATGATGGAGAACTCTGGCGCGCCTCGCGGCTGGCCATCGAGCAAGTCGGTGATGGCCGCGACGGCGTCGAGTTGGTATTGCTGGTTGGCGTCGAATTGGAGCTTCATGGTCGTTTCCTTAAACCGTCTTGAAGCTGGTCACGCCCTTGGTCTTGAATATCTGTACGGCGTTGGCTTTGAGTTGGTCGTTGCCGGCGAAACCCTCGTCGAGGCAAACAACCCGCTCCGGTTTCATTGCGGCCATCGACCGGATGAGTTCCAGCGTCAGCTTTCGCTCCAAACAAAGCAGCATCGCTCCGTCCGAAACACTGTAAACGGATTTGCCTTCAAGCGTCAGAGTCTTGACGTTCGTGGTGAGCGGGAAGCCGCTCTTGATGAGCAATTCGTAGAGGATGTCGTCGTTGGTCCGCTCATCACGGATGTGGTCGATGTGGAGTTCAAGTTGGCCTTCCAATGCCTTGGGCTCGTGTTCCACTTGGGCATCCCACGTTTTGAAGTTGGACTCGCTGAGTTTGAAGACCCGGAAGCCCCGATCCAGCCTCGCGCCGCGGTGCATGTCGAGCTTTCCCGCGTCTTCGTCGTTGAGTTTCTTGATGACGCGCCGAATGCGTTCCTTGCAAATGTCGGCGATGGTTCGGTAGTCGGTGCGTCCGGTGGGCTCGGGCAGTTGAACAAGGATGAACTGGCGATTCCCAGCGTCCTGACCATTCAGTTCGGATACCGCATGGCCAGTTGCACCAGAACCAGCGAAGAAATCAAGAACAATGTCCTTATCACCAGGTTTTGTGGCAAGTCCCATCATTCGTCTGATGAGTTTAGTGGGCTTCGGGTTGTCGAATACCGCCTCGCCGAATAACTCCTTAACCTGCAATCCGCCTTCGTCAGTTGTGCCGGACGTTTCGTAATCCCATATGTCCGTCGGGACGATTCCCTCACCGATTTCTCCGAGGAAATTCTTAAGTCGCGGAAATTTCGCGTCACCCTTCTGGCCCCACCATAAGCGATTCTCGCGGACATGTCGGAGATGCTCGGCCTGCTCGTATTTCCATGCGTGTGTAGGGTGCTCCACAACGTCGCCACTATGCGGGTTTTTGATTGGATAGACGAGATTCGGCCGCTCTTCCTTTGTGGCGGGATTGACGTAAGACGAACTTGTCCATACTCCACGCGAATCGTTATCTGGGTTGCTGTAAATCGCCTTGGATTCTTCGCTCCTCGTTTCACGAATCGTGGCGACTGCCTCTGACTTCCGATAAACGAGGATCGTATCCTTCAGCGAATAAAAGAGCTTGGCATTATTGCTTCGCGTGTATCGCTTTTCCCACGCGATCGCTGCAAGAAAATTCTCTTCTCCGAATACTTCATTCATGAGTTGCCGAAGATTGGCTGCTTCGGTGTCGTCAACGCTAATGAAAACGATGCCGTCATCGCGAAGTAGATTCCGAGCGAGATAGAGGCGCGGATACATCATGTTCAGCCACTTGGAATGAAAGCGCCCGTCCGCTTCCGTATTCGTGCCGAACTTACGGCCTTCGGTATCGACCTGGCCAGTATATTCAAGATAGGTCTGCAAGTTCTCGGTGTAATTGTCGGGGTAGATGAAATCGTTATCTCAAGTCGAAGGTTGCACATCCACAGGCCCGTTGGCCAGCCATCTTTGCCTTGCGGCCAACACTTTCGGCCAAAGCCTAGGTATCCCGGACCCCATAGTTGGGTGACGAAAGCCGCGCTGGCGTCCAACTCTAGGTGTGCTTGCTTCATTGCTTCGATGACCTGGGAATACAGCCCGGCGTATTTATCCCGCACCCGCTCCATCGATCTCTCCAAGGTGTGGGCTTGCTCCCAGTATTCGAGAAGCAAGGACTCGGGCTCAGTCAACAACTGTTTCGACATGCTCTGCTCCTTCTTCCTGTGGTTGCGTGATGATGAATCGCTCGATGGCCTTCGCGTAGTGTGCGGCGAACAATTTTACGTCTACTGGCTTGGCATTCTCCGCAAACGCGGTCAGCACTTTCACTATCCGTCGCCATGAAATCGGCTTAAAATTCTGGCTCAGTGGTTCCGCACCGAGGGGGGTCAAGAAAAACGCATGGATCGGCGGGTCTGGGTGGTTGACGCTCAGTTCCAACTCAGTTGCCCGCCGAAGGAGATCGGCCCATTCGCGGGGCGTTTGATCTGCACCCTCGCTCGCCCGGATTTTATTTTCGATGTGTATGACGAAGTGGCCTCGTGCGGCCACCTCAATGTCAACAATCGATTTTTCGCTCGCCACCTCCCGTTTAACCCAGTAACGGCAGTCCGCGTAGCGCATGGGCAGGCCGAACTCGCCAAGGAACAGACGGAAGCCTAGCGATCCTTGGGCGTGAGTACCCAGCCGATACAGGTCCTGGTCGAGAAGCCACGCGAGGGCCATGCTGTGACGGACTTCGTTGTGGGTCAGTTGGAGGACTTCCAGAGCGTTGAAGTCTTCAGCGGTGTCTTCCTGACGCCTGCGATATCGCTCGCGCGCTTCGTGGAAACGCTCAATCAATTCCGAGAACCGGCTCACACACTCGATGCTTGCCTTCTGTTCCGCTGTCTCGATACGGCTTGACAGCTCGGTGTGGCGCTTAATCAGCAGGGTGAACCAATCCCTTAGCGTCCCTATTGCCTCCGCGTGATCGAGGATGTCTTCTTCGTTCTTCACTGCCAATAATTCTACCGCCTATCCAAAGCATTAAAAACGCCGGGCCATATTGGCTCCGGCGTGAATTCAATCGCGGTTTTTTGCACCAACGCGGCTCGGCTCCGCTACGTCTCCTTTCACTTCCCGAAGATTGGAGGGCAACCACTGGTTCACCCGCTCGGCAAGCTCCTTGTTTTCAATCTTGCCATCTGCGGCGTCGGAAAAGAGCTTGGCCAGGACTTCGACCAGTTCCGACTTTTTCCGGCTTTCGTTGGCCGGTTTGTAGGTCGAGCCGTGAAACTCGGCCATAAGGTGGACCAATTGGATCTTCTGGTAACCGGCCAGCCACCCCGCATCCGGACGCCAGAATGCTCGGATGTTCACCTTCAATTCCGCCGACAGTTTATGAACCAAATCGGTTCGCCGTTGCAGGTGGGCGGTGACACACTCGACGGTGAGCAGGTCGATGAGCTTATCGACCCGGGAATCCGACAATTCGCCCAAACGGTCATAAGCAGCTTGATCTTCCACGAAATGATCCTCGGCAAACGGATCAAGCTCGGCCCGTTTCTCCTTAACCCGTCGCGCAGGCGCAGATGCGAAACTCTCGTCCTGCGTGGCGTGCAACGTGATTCCGTTGGCCTCATGGCGAATCGCCAGGGCCTCAGAACGCACCTTTTCATGAAGAATCATGGCCAGGATGCGCTTTCGAGAACCTGGAGCCTTGAGCAACGCCTCCCTCACGGCCAACGCCTGGTGGGTGAAGGTTGCGGCAAGCTGACGATCGCTCAAGTCGTCGGATGTCGGCGGTTCGGGTTGTCCACCTGAACTCGCCTCTCCAACGCGGCCGTTGCCATTGCCCGACCGTCGGCCTTGCGGCCTGGGCAGACGAAACTCGCGTCTTACCTGTCCATCCGGGTCGAGGCTGAGAAAGACGGTCCCAACGGCCTTGGTCGCCTCGCCGAAGAATTTCGGCGCTGCTTCCACGATCTCATTGGCCACCTTCTCCAAGGTGTCGATCCTCAACTGCACGGCTTGGATGGCCTCCTGGTCATCATCCTTGACGTTCTCAAGCTTGGCTTCCAGCTTTTGCCTTCGACCGTCCAGCTTTTCGAGCTTGCGAGCGGTCTTCAGGTCGAACTCCTGCTCGGGCACCTGCATGGCATACAGCCGATCCTGGACTTCCTCTCGGCGGCCCGTGACGACCTCAGCCCAGCCCTCTTCACGCAACGCCTCCTTTTCCTTGGCCAACGCTTGGCTTTGGGCTTCCATGAAGGCTTGGCGTTCGATGAGAACCCGATCACTGAACAAATCCCTGCTCACCGCCGACTCTGGAAGAACTGACAGATCAAACAGCGCATGAGCACTGTCGATCCAGGCAGTGGCAATGATGTTGCGGACCTGCTCGGCATGGCGGGGGCTGCCGTTCAATTCCTGCCAGATGGCAAGTTGCCGGTCCTCCGGCACGGCGGAGAAGGCTTCGGCAGTTCCGGTGTCGATCCGATCTTCCCGGAACGCCGTTTTCACGACATCGGCCAAGCCCGCCAGTTTCATCCTTTGGCGGACGTACCGTTCGGTGACGCCGAACTGTGAGGCGATGGATTCTGCGCCCTTGGCCTCGTCGGCCGCCAGCTTGGCAAAGGCTTCCGCCTCGTCCAAGGGGTGCATGGCCTCGCGGACGAAATTCTCCGAAAGAGATAGCGCTCCGGCGGTGGGATCATCGACGTCCCGGACCTCGCACGAAATCTTGGGATCGTCCTTTGAATCCCGATGAACCTGCCGCAGGGCCGCCAGACGGCGGTTGCCGGCGATCACTTGAAATTCACCGCTTTTATCCGGTATTGGCCGGACGACCAGGGGTTCCAGCAGGCCGAAGGCCCGAATGGACGCCACCAAACGGCGGTGGGCCTCTGGCCTGGGCTTGACCCACCGGGGGTTTTGCCTGCTCGGACGGAGTTTGGACAGAGCGACATTAACGCGCATAAGACACCTCTCATTTTGAAGGAACAATGCGACCGACCGTGCCAGACCACTTTGGTCTGGAGAATCTTTTACGGCCGGCGCTCTGCTCTGAAGCTAATCACGAAAAGAAGTGAGGCGCAATGTGGACAACCGCCGGACGGGCGGAATTGCGGGATGGTAATCGGCACAGTAGACGCACCAGCCGATTGCGAATCATTTCGATGCCAATTTGTCGCGCTGTGCAAATCACCAACGCCTGCATCTTCATCTTGGAAGAGTTAGGGTACGAATCCTGGCAATCATTGGCGTAGCGGCGTTGTGCCTACCGGCTTTTCTGTTATCCACACCTTGCGCGGATAGTCCTTCCTTGAGAGACTAAGCGGTAGACCTCGTTCTTTTGCATTGAAGCACAATTCAACAAGCGTGCGTAACGTCTGACCGAAGGCATTTCGCTTTCGTCGATTTCCCAATTCGTTCCTTGTCACCGAAGCCCCATGCAACAGGGGCAGGAGGATTCCATGCGCACTGCGCAAAAAAAGGCGGCGGATGAAAAACCGGCGAGCCGGCAGCATCCCGATTGGGCGAAGCTGCTCAGGGATGCCGTCGAAAAACCCGGCGTGATCTCCGAGTGTTACCGCCGATTCTGGAATTACAGCGTCGGCAATCAAATCCTGGCCATGTTCCAGTGCCTGGAGCGGGGCCTTGAGCCGGGGCCGATCCATACCTTCATGGGCTGGCTGGATTTGGGCCGGCACGTCCGCAAGGGCGAGAAGGCCATCATCTTGTGCATGCCGGTGACGGTGCGGCGCAAACTCGACGCCGAACGCCAACCAACCGACTCCGGCGTAATCCCCGATGCCGACGCCAAAATTGCCGTGACGGTCTTCACGTACAAGCCGCATTGGTTTGTGCTGTCGCAAACCGACGGTGCGGATTACATCCCGCAGGAGTTGCCGCAGTGGAGCGAAGTGGCGGCGTTGAAATCCCTGCAAATTGAGCGGATCGGTTTCAACCATCCCAACGGCAACTGCCAGGGATATGCCCACGGCCAGTCCGTGGCCGTGTCACCCTTGGCATCATTGCCGCACAAGACGCTCTTTCATGAGTTGGCTCACGTCTTTCTCGGCCACACCACAGAATTGGGCCGGATGGACGATCACGACCTGACGCCGGTGAACCTCCGCGAAGTGGAAGCCGAAAGCGTCGCCCTGATCTGTTGCGAGAGCCTGGGTCTGGCCGGTTCGGCTGAGTGCCGCGGCTATATTCAGCACTGGCTTGGCAAAGATTCCATCCCCGACCGCAGTGCCCAGCGAATCTTCAAAGCCGCCGACACCATTTTGCGCGGCGGGCGTAGTGAAGCGGAGCAAGGCGAGCCGGTTTCTCCGCAATAAGGATCACCGGCATTGTGCCGGAGATTTCCAACCCATTTCCGATTTGTCCGTACCGAAAGGAGTTCCCATGTCCAGCGAAACATCACCGGCCAAGGCCAATGCACCCGTGCATGCGATCCGCAAGCACAGCCTCAAAGCTTCCATCTGGTGCAACCAAACCAGTGCCGGCGTCATCTACAACGTGACGCTCATCCGCACCTACCGTGACGGCGACAATTTCAAAGACACGCCATCACTCGGTTTCGACGACCTGGCCAATGCAGCCAAGCTACTCCTTGATGCTGAGTCGTGGATTACTTGGAAAACCCTGCGGGACAAAGAGAGCGCCAAAGGCAAGCCGGCGGGCGTTACGTCCGAAACATCTGCCAGCGACGCTGGCCAGACCGCGGATGCCGCCACGCCACTCAGACGGCGCGGCAGGACGCCCAAGTGAGCGACAGTGCAACCTGTTCTTTCCCTCCACCAGCCAGGCTTGATGTCTGGCTTTTCTTGTCCACACGTTGCGCCTTGCTTCCGTCTTTGGCACACTGAATACAGGATTTGTTCTTCGCATCGAAACGCAATCGGACCCGCGGGCAGATGCATGCCGACGGTCTCTCTGCGCTCACACCAAAGGAGAAAACATGCCCAAACGGATATTCCTGCGGCGATTCGAGCCTCGTTATGGCGTCGGCGCCAGCCTGGTCGCCGAAGAAGCCAAGGCCCTCGGCCGGGAAGTCGAGGATCACGAAGCCGCCGCTCCGGCTGAAGTGGACGCCTGGCTGACCGAACGGCATGCGTCATGCCGCCGGTGCTGGGATGAGCTTCAGCTTCTTCTCGGCCATCTGCCCGAGCGAGAGCGGCAGATCGTCCACTCCCTGCTGTTCCGGGATTTCTACCACATCCTGGAACTGTATCTCTGCCATGTTCGGACGGAACACCCGGAATTGTCGGCGCCTAGTCCGCCGCCCATGAAGCCGAAGAGGCAGACTGACGACGAATTCAGCGAATGGCTCTTTGACCGCTAACCGAAAGGAGATTCCCATGCCTCGCGCAAACCCTGAGAGAAAGCGGGACACCGTCCCGCCTCAGCCCAGAGATAACCGGCCCGTTCACACCATCCGGCACCGCAGCATCAAGGCGTCCATCTGGCGAAACGTCACTGCCAAAGGCCCCGTTTACAACGTCATCGTCGTCCGGGGCTTCAATGATGGCAGCGGATGGAAGGACAGCCACAGCTTCGGCTATGACGACTTGCCGATCGTCGCCAAGCTCCTGAACGACTGCCACTCGTTCATCACCAACCTGCGAGCCAAGGAAGCAGCGGGGACCAGGGCGAGCTTATTGCCGCGTTAACCAGCCCCGAGGGCGTCGTTACAATCCTCACCAACGGCGATGAAGCTGGCGTTCGATGCGCCGTGAGCATCTTCACGGAAGTCGCACCTCGCCGATCTGTCAAGTGGGTGAAGATTCCTTCGGGCAAGCAACCTACCGATTGTGGCCAAGAAGAATTGATGGCTCTGTTGCAATGAAAAATCTCCAGGCAGCCCAAGTGGCTGCTTTTTTGTTATCGACGGTTGCTTGTGGGGGCAGTGACTTCGGCTCGGTTTGTCATTATAATAGCTCCTATGAGTTTCGTACACCCACGTGGGGTACATGCCATAAGAACTGGCTTGATCTGGGGAATACTTGGCGGTGGAGCGGTCGCGATAATACTCTATCTAACTTTTCTATGTTACCCGCCGACCTCGTCAGCCGTTCCCGTTTTCCGAACCACTTGCGGCCTTGTCGCCGGCGGGATAATTCTTCCCGTGGCGACGGTAAGTGTTCTGTTATTCGGACTCAAAGCCGTTGCTACGCCCGAGGTAACGGTGATGACGCTATTATTCGGGGCTGTCGTCTTCTGGTTCGCTATTTTTGCCTTGGCGGGAGTTGTCTATGGTCTCCATCTGAGTAGACAGTTGTGGACCGCGACCCTGGTTTTTCTTATATGCAGTTGTTTCATTGATGTCGGCATTTATGACTTCGGACTCGCGCCGTCTGCACCATCGTTGATTGTCGGACCGCTATTATCGCTTGTATTGTCGTATGTTGTTTGGAAACATCTTAAGCCGCGACATTAAAGCACCGCCTGCCCGCGCGGAACTGACCAAGGATGCAGACGATCATGCCTATAATTTGGCAGGGGAAACCTGGCTCCGGCACTTCCGCAAACTCAATATCATTAATTGTTATAGTTCCTCCAATATTATTATCGTCGCTCGCATTGAGACCCAGAAAAAGCTGAACGTCTTGACCATCCCATTGAGAAACGTCAAGCAAGCCACTATTTTCGGTAAGACCGTCCGTCACAAATTGATCTTCCAACTGAAACAGAGGAGTGTCATTGATCCCGACCGTCAGAAAATCATCCGGACTCAAATCGTGGAATACAAAATCGAGCGAAATATATTGCGCGTTGGCGGGAATTGAAATTGGTACCCACGCGTAAGAAGACGAAGTTGGAGAATCGGAGCTTTCCGTGGCATTGTTTTTGGCGTTAGCCGCTGCGGTGGTACTCGTCGCTTTGGTAAGAGCGAATTGCGGGCCTTGATCCGGTATTAGAGTGACGAGCACGCTATTCTCGTACTGAACGGCCCCTGTGAGCTGCGCGACGGTAAGACCCGAAATTAGCTCTGCAATATAGTCGGCGGCAGATTGCGGCAATTGTGCCGCATCTGACTGAAGAGCATTTAGTTCCTCGTTATTGCGATTCAACAGGAATTGTGCAGCAGTAGCTTGTAAAATCGACGAGAACGAAAACTCACCGCCCGTATTTGTGCTTTGGAGTGCATAAGTTCCTGGCTGATATACGGGATTGTTGGGGTTAAAAGGGCCATTTTCGATAGAGCCCGCGTAACCGACGGAAGAGCCAGACCCCGTCCCGCCAGGTAACGTTTGGTCGTAGAATGTTTGTGGATAGTCATGAAACCTTCCCCAATATAGGACGCTATCGGTTGACGGAGGATCGGTTGGGTTATCTTGTAGGATAAAGTTGGCCGCCTGTGCGTATGGTTCTCCGAAGGATGAAATGTAATTATCAATCCGCATCAATGGGAGTGGATTTCCTTGTGCATCCTCGGGAATTGCAGAAACCTCGAAGGTCGGAGCTGCGCCTGGAGCATGGTTAGCGATGGAGGCTTCGTCGAGCAACGTGTCCTGTATCGGCGCACTCAGAACCCGGGGGAAAAGATATGAAATCGCCCTCGAGTTGACAAGCGTTCCAAGGCTATGCCCAATGAATTGAATCGAATGGTTATAATTTGATCCGAGTAAGGTCGCCAATGTTTGGCCCAGCGCGTAGCCATCGTTTGATGTTGAAGAGTCTGCGAGCGACAGACTTCCTCCTGTACTGGACCCGAACAGTCCTGTATCGGCGTCTTGCGACCAGTCCCAAGCCACCACGTTGACTCCTGTGCCCGCACCAGGAAAAGCCTTCGCGATTTGTAGGGGCCAGTCTGTAACCTTTTCATTCCATCCCAAAGTTAAAACCACGGTTGGACGATTCGGATATAACACGCCGCCCTGCTGCGCATTCTGAAATGTTCCAGTCGATGGATTATAAACGTCCAAGTTGTTAGCCGTAGGTTCGAAATGATTTGTCAACGCCGGGTCGGGCGTCTGTGTCGTGGGCGTCGTAGCGAGAGAATTGATGGTGACGTTGTTGATCCACGCCGGGGCGCCGCTTGTCGTGTACGCATAGAGGCCTATCTTGGACACGTTGCTAAGATTCAGTTGCGGCATCGGTGTCGTCGCCTGGTATGTCGGGGTTGAGGACCCGACCATCGTCGCAGAGATGGATACCTGACCATTCTGGAACGTCGTCATCACGTTGTAAGTGCCGTAACTCGGCGAAGTTGATTGGACCGACAGGTTGGGCTCGGAGCCGATACCGCTTTGATAGACCGCACCGGCATTTACAGCTTCGTACCCAAAGCCCGCTTTATCCAGATATGCAAAACCGACATTTCCGGTGGTGTCATAAACGGCGGCGCTGGTGCCCATTCCCCAATAGTTGTCGGCGATATCCGCAGTATAGTCGATACTGAGCGATGTCGTTCCGGCCGGTAATTGGAGGTTCTGGGATAATAGAGCGTAAGTGTCCACCTGATCCGCTTCAAAACGGTTGTTGGTGATGCTGCCATTTGTATCTATTCCCCCGTTCGGGAACGTGATTGACCATCCTGCCGGAATCTGATTGTTGCTAAAATTCAGGGTTTCATTAAGGCTTTGAGCGCGACAGTGCGGGGCCGACACGGCCAGAACTGAAATGAACCCACCGATGAAAATCCGCCTCATTTCCGCCTCCTTTGCCCGAATCAAAAGTGACCTGTTTGCGACGGCAAATCCCGCAACAATCTAGCACAGAAGCAAGCTCTGCCAAGGCGATTTTGCGTGACGTGAATTGCTTGGAGTGGCGGGCTGCGTTATTTTGACCATCGGCAAGACGCTAGTCATCTTATTTGCAGCCGGGCCACGCTCTTGAACTGCCGCATAGAGCAGTAGCGGGCTACGGTTGTAGGTGAGTGCGGTTTTGCGACACCAGCTTCGCAAAAAAAGATTTCATTGCCGCTTATTTTCTAAATTCCCTGCTCCATCCACCGCCTGATTCTGTCCTCGCCCACCGTTCGCGGTTTGGCGTACCGCTCCCGCGAGCGAGCAATGAGGATTTCCTTTCTACCGTGGAAACGACCCGCGGGTGTTCCTTCCAACGACCGAGACCTCCCCCCGATCGACTGGCGGAACTTTCCAGCCAGACCCGAAAGGTCTGGCTTTTCCCTTGCGCAAAATCCGCATCTCTGGCACGCTAAGGAAAGCGTTGTTCTTTTCATTGCTGCCTCCATCGGCGGCCAGTGCACCTTTTCTCCTTAACCCGTTCAATACAGAAAGGAAGTGCCATGGGAACCTCGAAATTCCCTCTGGGACAGACTGTCATCACCCGAAACGCCCAAAACCAGTTGCATCCGGCGGATATTCCGATCGCCCTCGGCCGTCATGCCGCCGGCGATTGGGGCGACATGTGCGATGCGGATCGTCGTGAGAACGAATTGTCCGTCAACCAGCGATTACGCTTGCTCTCGGTCTATCGCGACCGCAACGGTGTGAAGTTCTGGATCATCACCGAGGCGGACCGGTCCGTAACGACCGTTCTCCTGCCCGAAGATTACTGATTTCTTCGCCCCCCCTCCTCCTTAACCCGTTTTTCCAACCTGAAAGGAGTTGTTCCACGATGAATGATTTCATCGACGTGGGCTCGGCACCCGCGTGCGAAGACTGCGCCCAAGTCGGCAGTCCCGATTATCACGACCGGGCCCGCCGGGAGTGCCGGGCGTACATCAACCAGCTTCGCCGAATGTTCGGTGAGGAGCCGGAAGGGGCGCACTTGGCCGTGCGGTCCAACCCCCACGACTTCGGCGCCTACCTCTCGGTCACCTGTACCTACGACGAAACCTATCCCGCCTCGGTGGACTACGCCTTCCGGTGCGAATCGGAAGGCCCCGATGAGTGGGATGAACAAGCCCGCCAGGAATTGGCGGAAGAAAGGAGATGATGCCATGTCGGAAACCACTACATGGATCGATTTCAAGGAGCTTCGGACATTGCTGCGATTTTCCGAAGTCTTCGCCCATTACAACGTCCAATTGAACGTCAAAGGCGAGCGGGCCACCGGCTACTGCCCTCTGCCCACGCACCAGGGGAAACGCAAATCCCCGTCGTTCTCGGTCAACATTGAGCGCGGCATCTGGCAGTGTTTCGGCTGTCATGCCAAGGGCAATGTCCTGGACTTCTGCTGCCGGATGGAGGGATTCGATCCCGACAATCCGCAGGAATTGCGAAGGGCGGCGCTCAAGATCAGGGATATGTTCCTGGGTGGGAGTGTTCCTCCTAATCAGGGAAAGCCGAAGAAGGAGAACCCCCGGATTATCGTGAACCCTGCTCTCGATTTCGACCTCCGGTCGCTCGATCCGGATCACCCCTATCTCAAAGAGCGGGGCTTCACGGATGAGACGATCCGGCACTTCGGCCTCGGCTATTGCAACCGCGGGATGTTGAAAGGCCGGATTGCCATACCGCTCCACAATCCCCAAGGGCAGCTTGTCGGCTACGCCGGCCGGCTGACCAAGGATGAGGACGTGAGCGACCGGAGTCCGAAATACCTGTTCCCCGGCGAGCGGGAAAGGGACGGCGTGAAGCTCGAATTCCGCAAGTCCCTCCTCCTCTACAATGCCCACCGCATCACGGCGCCGGTGGATCACCTGTTCGTCGTCGAGGGATTTCCCGCCACCTGGTGGCTCTGGCAAGCAGAGTACCGGAACACCGTCGCTCTTATGGGCGCAAGCTGTTCTGAAGAACAGGCTAAGCTCATCGTCGATCTGGTGAAGCCCGATGGAAAAGTCTGGCTCATGCCGGACGGCGATGACGCCGCGATCCGATGCGCCAAAAGCCTTCTGGAGCAGGTGGCACCGTACCGTTTCATTCGGTGGGTGCCGCTGGATAAGGGCATGCAGCCCACGGATGTCCCGGCGGATGAGTTGGCCGCAATGTTCGTGAATTGATTTTTCGGAGCGATCGAAGGGTCGCTCCTTTTGAATCTTCGGGTAAGGGTGCGCCGCCATTTTATGAGTTGCGCCTGGAGTCTGTACTGCAAGAATTTGACGAATTGTCTTGGCGCGATATAGTATAGGATGTATTCTCGCGCGAAATTATCCAGATGATTGTGTTTAACCACCTAGGAGCAAAATATGTCTTCAGTTGCAATCGTAACAGGCGTAAGTAGTGGCCTCGGCTTAGAATTAGCTCTGGGTTTTCCTGCAGAGGTCAACCACGTAATCGGAATATCCCGCAAAAGGCCAGCCGATCCACGATGGCTAGCTCTGGGACAGAAACACCAAGTTACGCACGTCATGGGAGATGTCGCGGATTCCGATGTCGTATCGCGCGCATTCTCCGAAGCATGCAAGATTGGTCTACCAACCGTCCTGATAAACGTAGCTGGGCAAGGGGTCTTCGGTCCTGCGGGAAACTACACCAAGAACGATCTAGATGATGTTCTGCGCGGAAACCTCGTTGGCCTCATCTTATTCTGCGAACGAGCAATAGCCGATTTTCGTAAGTCTGGAGGAGGAACGATTGTGAACGTCATGTCAACAGCCGCTCATATTGGGCGAGCCGGCGAAGCTATCTACTGTGCCGCCAAATGGGGAGCGCGTGGATATACGGAATCTATACGCGCGGAAATGAAGGGATCACCTGTTCGCGTCATTGGTGCATATCCTGGCGGTATGAAAACATCATTTTGGTCTGCCGCCCGAGGTACAACGACAGATTCGTCTAAATTCATGGAGGCCAAGGATGTTGCCGCCATTATTTTGGCGGCAATACGATCGCCGAAGGGCACGTATGTAAGTGATATCATAATCAACCGGGGGTAAACATGTCCTTTGATTATGGACCGTTAGTTGACCACCTCCGTCAGGGCAGCCTCATTGCATTTCTTGGCGCAGGATTATCTCGCCCGTTCACCGATCCTATTTCAAAGGTGACTCAACCCGGATTTCTAAGCGCTTCTGAACTCGTCGAGAAGTGGAGCCAGTCGCGGACGTACTTAGATACGCACTTGTCGTTTCCCGAAGCATGCTTTTTGATAAAAATCAAGGAGAGTCGTCCGGGACTAGAACGATTGCTGTTAGAAGAATTCGACAAGCCTCCCATCAAGCAGTTGCCTGCGCATCGGTTGGCGGCGACGTTGCCGTTCTCCGCGTATGTCACTACGAATTACGATACCCTTCTAGAAAAAGCGTTGGCCGCCACGAAGAGATCGCCATTACCCGTTCTGCGCGATGAAGATGTGAGCAGACTTCGGTCCACATCCACATTGGTCGCGAAACTTCATGGCTGCATTACACAGCCCGGTACAATGATTGCTGCAGCCGATGAGTATGTCCCGCTGGGAGAGCGAGCACCGATCATTGAATCACTGTTACGGGTGCACCTGGCCAACAAAACCGTTCTGTTTTTAGGCTTTTCGCTTAGCGATTACGATTTTACGGCGCTTTACGCGGAAGTTAAGAGCATTCTAGGAACACATATGCCGCAGAGTTATGCGGTAGTAAAGGAGGCCGACGAATATCGCAAAAACTACTGGACCGCGAAGGGCGTGACGTTGGTTGAGGGGGATCTAACAGAATTCTTGCGAGGCCTCTTGCGGGCTACGACAGAAGCGCCACCGCCGGCGGTGTCGGACCCGCTCGATGATTGGTTTAATAATACATTCTTCGAGTCGCTTCACCGAATTCGCTCTTTACCATCGGAGACACAGGTCATCGACGCCTTTCTGTCGCACCTCCTGCAGGAAGTTCAGACACCGAGCTTATTACTACCGGATATCCTCCTCCAAGCGGAAAAGGCCGTGAAGTCCGTGCTGGCGCGACGTCCAAATTTCCATGGTCTCCACAGGCTTGGCGAGACGCTCTTGCCCGACTTACATTCAAGGTGCGCAAATTCCGATGACGCTGAGCTACTCCTCAAAGAATTAATGAATAAACGCAGTCTGATTGGTCGTGGTATATCGAACCACCTTGGCCTTATCCGAAGATCTGACAATGTTCTTCTCTATTCCCAGAGCGTTCGCGTATTACAGCTATTGGAAGCTGTCCCGCACGGGATACAGGACACCTGCAAGCTCTTCATAGCGGAGTGTAGGCCCAAGAGTCCCGACTCCTTTCAGGATGCGTTGGCCATCGCGGAGGCGCTAATCCGGACCGGTTACGAGATCACGCTTATACCAGATATGGCGATTGAAAACCTTCTCGGTCGCCATCAGATCTCTAAGGTGTTGCTTGGGGCACATGCGGTATTCATGCTAAACGGCAGCCCATTGGCGTTCGTGAACACTAATGGTTCGGGCTCCATAATGCGTTCCGCCGAGGCGCATCATGTGCCTGTCTACATTGTTGCAGATTCAGAAAAATTGGTTGAAGTGCCCAGCGCTAACAGTCTTCCGCCAATATCTTTTGACGAGGAAGAAAGAGTATTCGCCGGTATTTCGGCAACTCTTACCGAGCGTGTGACGCAAGGACAACGACTTGGAACCCATAACATAGGTTATGATCTGTGCCATTTTGGCCACGGTGGAACACTTCTTACAGAAGCGCGAAAATATGATCCCGTATAAAACGCCAACACGGGAGACTTTGGAGCTTTTCAAGGCTGAGTTATGGAAGGATCAGAGAGAGCTTAAAACTATTACGACTTCCGAAGGCCATTTCATAATCAAACACGTACCGACGGAACAGCGTGCCTCCGTTGAGGGCAGGATTCTTCGATATCTCCGGGAAACGTTACATCTTGCGCGAGTACCTGCATTGGTGGAAGTGGGTGATGACTATATCAAGATGGAGTGTATTCGTGGAATCCGGATGTTTAATTTGTTGGTCGAGCTCGACCGGCTACGACCGCCGTTGGCAGACGCCGGTGCAACTCTCAAACGGCGTCTGCTAAAACGATGTGAATCGAATGAGAGAGAAATACAGGCTGCTCTGGCAGTATACCCAGGCCACAGTTGTACTCGGTACCCGGCCGTCGCTAAAATCCGCGCAATTATGCGCATTTTGGCTGACGCAATTGGAATTGATGTTGAATGGCCCACGATGGAGAGCGAACTGTCATTTATGGAAGATATGTGGCGCTCCTTCTACAGGGTGCCATTTCGAGACGCTACCACGAAAAACATGGCCCTAGCAGCACCGGAGCTTTGGTTAGGTAATTTTGATGGCGAGGAGTCGAGAAGGCGGTATCTTGTGGATACTATTTCAAATAATGACCAGGCCTCGTGGATGGAGGCAACGCTATTCGATTTCGATTTTGCATCATGTACTGAGGCGTCGACCCCCGAGGACGATGTGATTAGTTTGCTCTATCATGAGCGTACATGGTGCGGACCGCCGGTAGACGCGCGGGCGTTGGTGTGGGGATTGCCGCCAGACGCGGTTCGCGCTGCGATAACATTCATCGTTCGCTATTACCGTTTTGGCGGACGGAAGGCCGCGTATCGCTTGCTACACCCTTGGGGTCATCGAGTTCGCTTCCGTCACGACGACGACGCCTTTTATTTTCAACGTTTACCGGAAATTGTAATATCGCTCTGGCCGCAGGCAGAGAGAGAGCTCCCGCACCTTCTCGACTTCACGCGCACAGTAGCAAGGGAGCTGGACGGCATACGCACGGAAGTTGATCACTTCGTTGCAGCAAACTTGGCGGAAGAGCGGACGTATTATGTTGATATGTATCCGCAATAGCTCATGTTCTGTATGCTGGACAATGCACACCAGTTATGTCAGTGAGGGGTTATTCCATAGGAGAAGTTCTTGCAAATTCGCAGAGACAGTAGCCAATTTGCTGGAGACGCACACAGATGCTAGCGATCCGGTGTTGGCGAGAGAGTCTAAATTGGGTCGGGATAGTATTCGTTGAAGTATCCTGTCTTTGCGGACTTCTGCGATGCCGGTACCGGCCCAAAAATGTATACTGCCGGTGTCGCAGACGCCAACGTGCAGTGATAGCGTGGGGCCTCTTACGAAGACGAGTTGAATGTTGTCGGCGTATTTGTTGAACCGCCGTCGCTCTTTAAGGCAGTCGACAGCATCGCACCACATAGCTGCGCGCACGTATTCGTCGTTTAACTCTTCGGGAGGAAGACGTGCTAAGTTGCGAACGCCGTTCAGCATTAGATTGTGGTGCGCACTCGCGATTTTACGAGCCCGTACCTCAGAGGGATATTTGGACAACCAGGTAGAAGCAGTTGAGGCATAGTTTTGTTCCAATTCCGTAGCATATGCATCGGTAGAATAGAAATCGTTAATTCGTACCAAGTTAAGGACAATATTTGGGGGAAGTCGCGACTGAAACATGCTCAACAGGCGTTGAAAGCCCGTGACATACCGACGCTGATGCTCAAGTGGAATATTACTTACGCGGTCCATGACGTGGTCGTTATAGCTATATTGCAACAGGACACCTGGGTTGTATGCTACGGATATTGGCAGAACATAGCGAATCAAATAGTTGAGATTAAACACCTCGGCCCAATCGAGTTCCGGACTGGAGCGGAGCCGCCAGTTTTTATATGCCCCGAAGGGAATGGAAAACTGAATGGGCCGCTGGCCGGCCATCTGGCGATGAATTTTATTATGAATGTCGCTTACGGTTTCCTGGTCGAGGGCAGTACGTCTGAATTCAGAGCGGACAACGAGTGAATAAAGATATGCGGCCAGTTGGGGAGAGGGCGCGGGTGTACGCTGCGGTACGGGAGGGTCATCTCTCGATATATCTAGTTGCCGCTTGATAAAGTCGTCGATCGGTGTCACGACGTCTTCCTCGAAATACGTGTGCGTCTGGCCGCGAAGCCGTCCTGTGAACAATTAGCGAAGAAGGTCTATTTCGTAAATATTCGTTGCGGAATAGCATATCTAGTTCAGGACTGGTTGGGAAGGTTCAGCAGCCCCGTTGCGGAAATGAAAGGCCAGGAGACCGGAATGAATGCTGTTGACACGAACAGCGCAGGTCCCGCGCGTTAGCGCGGGGGATTACGGGGGTTTCTACTCACAGATCGAGCAGAGCCGCATCCGCGGGTGCGGATCGCGTTCGCGGACAACAGCGCACTCGTGTCGTTTTGGGCCTTCGGCGAGATATGGGAATTCGGGCCACGTCGGTATCGCTTCCTTGAATGCGGCGACCGTCAACCAAATCTCACCGAGCGGCTCACGCAAACACTCTCGGAGCGTGGTGATTAGGATCATCGTTGAAAATGGCGGATGGAACTGGAGCAATCGTTCCGCCAAGTTGTTGCGCCGCTGTTGGCTTTTGCAGACCACGAGCACCCGAAACGGCCGGGATTTCCTGTCGTCCCGAGTTCCGCCGCAAAACTCGGCGTAACCGCCGCTCCGGTGGTACTCGCGATAGTTGACGCACTTTTCAGCAAGACGCTCGATTGTTTCCGTGCCTTTATCCAATTCAAGAAAGAAGTGATATTCGGGCGCATCCTCGGCGTTCTTCTCTAACAGCCGAATGTACCCATCCGGCTGCACGGGCACCCGCCGATATTCTCGATCCACCGAAAAGGTATACCGCCGTGGCCACACGCTGAATTCCAGAAGTTCGAAACGATCATTTCCCCGTAGCGCCAGTGTGCAGGCCGTGAGCACGTCGCCGACCGCAATTTCGTGGGCCAAGGTCAGATCGCTTACCGCCATCCGGCGGGTAAATGTCTTCGGCGATAGACGTGAGTCATCATCGACATGCCCATCGTCCCGCAAGGAAACGTATCCCTTCCAGGCCAGATGGAGGACGGACGGATCGGAAATTCTCTGCCGCGGACGTTCGCGGATGACGCCCTCGGCCTTGAGCCTCTGCATGCGTTTCTTGGCCATCTCACGCTTTCCGTCGAAATAGAGGGCGGAGATGTGCGAGAGGGTCATAACCCGCGATTCGAAGAGGCCGCGAAGGAGCGCAAAATCTCGCGGTTGAAGCTCGATTTCCGGACGTTTCCTGACAGACATGACAAGAATTCTATCACGATCGCTTTCGTATTCTGCCCCTCGCGGTCGTCGGCTCGTCGTTAGAAACGTTGACGAGGTCTGCGAGGAGCTTCTGCTCCCTGCCGTCAATCCGTTTGGACGCCTCGGCCATCGGCATGGCAAACGGGAGATTCTTGAGAAGGCTGTGCCGGTAGTCCTCGATCCGCTCCTTCCGCGTCGTGGCCGGCGCCACAGTCGGGGTTTTCACAAAAAGCGGTGCTTTCGGTCCGCCGTGAAAGCGAATGGCGAAGTGCCGATCCTGCTGGTCAAAGAGCTTTTGGGTGGCCCGGAAGATTTGCTCATCGATCGAACGGTACTGAACACTCGAAACTTCCTGGCCCATCTGGGGAATGAAGACGGAAGCGCGAGTGACGCTCTTGGTTCGACCATGCGTTTCGGATTCGCCCTCCTGCCAGTTTTCGCTCGATCCCGAACTATCGGCGACGTAGTTGTTCCAGCCCTCGACGCTTGACAGTGGCTTGCTCATGTCATCAGGATCGAAACTCTGCGATCCGCTCAATCCATCGCCGGCAGAGACGCCGTGGAAGCTACCGCCGCCCCGGCCACTCGTCTTTCCCGTCGTGTGCGTTGTGCCGTCGGTGTGGCTTTCCCGCATCTCCTCGCGGTAACCCATGACTTTCGTAGAAAGAAGCCGCAGTTTTATCTCGTCGGTATCAAAGGTATTCATGAAAAGCCACTGTGCCAGCATCTTCGCGTCGTCCGGGTGTTCCAATCGAAAGACGACTTTGTTGCCGGCGTTGGCGATGATCGAATCGTACATGGCCTCGCCCTGCGGTCCGGCCTGCTTAAGCTTTCGAGGGAACTGGTTGGCGAGGGTCAAATGCAGCCCGAAGCCACGCGCCTCGTCCAGATTTTCGGCGATGGTCGGTGTGATAAATTTCTGACATTCATCGACGTAGACATAGAAGGGTTTCGTCTTTTCTCGTTCCCGCTTCGGGCGGGTGCTCGCGACGGACCAGAGGTCGGCAAGGAGCAGCGTCGCGTACGTGTCCGCTTCTTCCCTGGTGATTTGGCCTCCCTCGGTCGAGAGATTGCAGAGAATGATGTGGCCTTTATCGAGAGCCGCCAGAAGATCGAGGGATTTGTCCGGCTGACCCAAAGTAGCCTTCATGACCTTGGAGCCGACAAGGCGGTAAAAGCGATTGAGAGAGCTCGTGAGTTGTGTCTCGAATTCCTTCGGATTGCGGTCGGCAAAGGCCCAGGCCTGACGGGCGGTCGGATCGGTGACTTTCGCGGCCATCGCTCGGCGGATGTCAGGACGCGTGAGAAGGTACATGATGTCCGAAACCGTGCACTGATTCTCGTAGAGCGTGTGGAGACAAACCGCCGCCAGCCGGGCGAAAAGTGGCGTTCGATCGGTCCCGGCTTCGCCCCAAACATGGGCCAAGGCATCGACGAAGTTGGAAACGATGACAGAATTGTCGGTTTCCCTCCGCCTTAACACGTTGTACGAGATGATCCAGTCGTCCCGCCGGAGGTCGATGGGGATCACCGGGCGCTTCAAGCCATGCTTGGCGAGCCACGCCATGATGTTGGAATAGACCAAGCCGTGGGGGTCGAGCAGGATGAGGCCCGCGTGGCTATCTGTCCAGTTCAAAATGTCCTGGCGGATGCAGTGTTCGAGGAATTTGGACTTGCCGACGCCGGTGCCGCCGCAGACGTACAGGTGGCGCTCGCGGGCCGATGGCGGCAGGATGACGGGCCGCTTGGAGCCGATGATATTGCCAAGTTGGAGAGAATTACCGAGCATATCGGATTTCTACCACAATTGACGTTCTATTTGTATGACTTTCTCCAGCGATTGAAACGTCATAATCGGCCAGTTGGAATGGTAAGCAATTGCAACCAGGGGGCTGTATAATTCGTTTATGGAAGACGCACAGAATGCAACGCGGGAAATTGTCAGCAAGCGAACGCGAATCGAATTTAGAGAATTTCTCGTCGGCTGGACGTTACGGGAAATCGAAATTGAATTTGACTCGGCAGGAATCGCGTCTGACCGCAACTATCAGCCGCCCGAATCCGGCGCGAGACGGTCCCTCGTCGAACAGTTCTATCACACGATCAACTTTCGTTCCCCGGACGACGTGACAAAACTGTTGCAGGTGTACGAGAATATTCTAAAAAAGGTTTGGCAAAACATTGAAGAAGCTGCAACGACGAGCCACGTCAGCGCATCCGACATTGCGACGACGCGCAAACAGGTGGCGGGGCTCGTCGCGTGGCTCGAAAAGGATGGGTACACATTCAAGAACGGTCGAATATTGCGAACCATTGAGGCCGTGGGCGAGGCAACCCGCCGGATTAGCGAAGCGACGCGGCGGAATGTTCAGGACTTCTTTTCGCTTGAAAAAATTGAGTGGTGGGGACGTCTCAGTCAAGCCGATTTTCTGTCTCGTTTGTACGACCTCAAGTCAATGCCTTCGACCGATCCGCGCTTTGTCACCGCCGAGAGGGATATCCGTAAGCACACCGAATATAACGATGACTGGGACAACGTCTGGGTATTTGGCGACTCACGTTTCGCGCTATTGACCTGTTCTGACCAAGAATTCGTCCGATTCCTGGCGGAGTCTTTGCATCCGGTCGTACGTGCCGACACCCAAGAGGTCGTGCGCCTATTGAACGAATTCAACCGGCACTTGGCAGCCGATGGTTGGCAATTGGCGCGCGTCGGCGAACTATCCGGTCGGCCGTTATTTGCCGGTGAGTCAATGACTGCCCGCCCATCGGCTGAAATGGCTCACGCCACAATCGTCGCTGAAATCGTCGATAGTGGTTACATGGCGCGACAGATTGCGCGGATGCAAGATGCCGTGCATCACGATCCGGAATTGGCAATCGGCACTGCCAAAGAATTTGTCGAAACGGTCTGTAAGACAATCCTTTCGGATCACAAATCGGCGCCATCGGGGGCGGATGATCTTCCGCAGCTTGTTAAGCAGACCATGAAGCGGTTGAAGCTGGCGCCAGATGACGTACCCGACTCGGCAAAGGGTGCAGAGACTATTCGGGTTCTGCTCAGTAATCTTGGCAGTGTTGCCGGCCGACTGGCGGAACTCCGCAATCTTTATGGCAGCGGCCATGGCAGACACGCAAAGGCAAGCGGTTTGGGTTCACGTCACGCCAAACTTGCCGCCGGTGCTGCGACGGTGCTCGCCGTTTTTCTTTTTGATACGCATCAGGAAAGGCATCTGAGCGGTAAATGAAGAAGCAATAGGTTGTAGAACGGCAACGCGAAACTACGGTCGCGGGGTCCATGTTGTGGCCGTGAAACATAGGCGAGCGAAGGTCGGATCAACGATGTTCTTGTATTAAGATTTCTACTGAGGCAGAATAACGGGGACTCGGGCTGCCCGCGTAAATTAGGGCGAAACCCCGAAGAGATCGCGGTTCCGGATTTGTCAGAGTAATTATGCCGATTCCTCAAGTCTATATTGATGGCGCACGGGATGTTCAACATCGGGCCGCCCACGATAATTTACCCCAGATACGGCTCGTTGCAGGGCCGGGTGCTGGGAAATCATCCGCAATTGAGGAACGGGTCTTTTGGCTACTAGCACAGCGCGTGCCCCCGGCAGAAATATTTGCCATCTCCTTCACACGTGCATCAACGCAAGACCTGCGTGAACGTATTCGCCGCTATTGCACAGACAGGGGGCAACCGCTTGCCTCGCAAGTACAGGTCAGCACGTTACATTCACTCGCCCTTCGGATTCTGCGTCGCGCGGGCTTACTAGAACGATATCCGGCAGACCCACTGGTATTGGATGATTGGGAACTCGAAAATATATTCGACGCTGAATATGGCCAATTGCCAAATGCCGGCGGCAAACGGCGTCGCGAGCAGGTGCGTTTGTATCACGAAGCATTCTGGAGCACAGGTGTATACAGACCGGCAAATTACATCCCGCCCAATCCGCCGATTAGCGACGGCGAGTCAAGGAGGTTTTTGGCATTTCATGGACCAACAACTCAGACATATTCTTGTGTCTTGCCGGGTGAGATTGTCCGGCAATGCGTTGAAGAAATCGAGGCTGGGAATCTCGACCCCGTTCAATTGTTGGGCATATCCCATCTTATCGTTGACGAATTCCAAGACTTGAATCCGATAGACCTGGACTTTGTTTACGCGGCGGCAGATCGTGGCGTGCGAGTGCTAATCGCGGGTGACGACGATCAAAGCGTGTATTCATTTCGCTACGCTCAGCCCGCGGGCATTCAAGATTTTCCGGCGCGTTATCCGGCAACAGGTCTTCACACTCTGGACGATTGTTTTCGGTGTATACCGAACATCTTGGCTGCCGCGTCCGCACTTATCGGTACGTTTCCGTCACCGAACAGAATTCCCAAGCATCTTGCTTCTCTCTACCGTCATTGCGCGCCGGATGCGCAGGGAATCGTGCATCGCTGGCGTTTCGGGCACGGTGCAACGGAAGCAACGGCTCTTGCGGCATCATGCCGCGATCTAATTGCGGGCGGAATTGACCCAAATGAAATTTTGATTTTGCTCGCAAACAAACGTGTCCAACTTCAACCAATAGTGGACGCCCTACAGGCGGCAAACGTCCCTTTTGAGCCTCCACGAACGGGTGGCTTTTCCGACACAAATCCAGGTCGTTTGGTGTATGCAATTCTTCGCGTCGTTTGCAACCACAGTGACTACGTCGCACACCGAACTATTCTCGGAATTCGAAACGGGGTCGGTGTGGGAACATGTCATAAGATTCGCGAGGCCGTTATCGCAAATCACCTGAATTTTCTGAATATTTTCTATCAGCCGCTGCCGAATGGGATTTTCGACACAAGACAGACGACCGCTATAGACCATGCCCGTGCAGTTTGTGGGCAAATCAACGGTTGGCAGATAACGGAGACGCTTGGACAACGAACGGCCGAAATCACCGGCATCGTCACCGCTTCGCTCTCTCCAAATGACGCAATCCTGTGGCAGGATTATGTTGCGAATGTTCCGCCAAACATCCAATTAGACGAGTTGAGAGATTTGCTCGCCGCCCAAAGTGACGAACAGGCGTTATTAGTCCTGAACGCGGTTTGCGAGCGTTTGAATGAGCCAATTCCTCCGGCCCAAATTCTGCCCCCGAGAGTGCGTTTGATGACGATGCATGGTGCGAAAGGACTATCTGCCCGGATTGTATTTATCCCGGGATTGGAGGAACAAATCTTGCCAGGACCACGGCGCCAACCGTACGCCGGGTTGGTACTAGAAGCAGCCCGTTTGCTGTATGTTTCAATAACAAGGGCGCGAGCTGCCTGCGTAGTAAGCTACGCGACACGTCGGGTTATGAATGGCGCAATGACAGCCCACACACCGTCTCGCTTCACTGCTCATCTGAATGGAGCGTTTGCAAATCGCTTTAACGGATTGACTGCAGCGGAAATCCACGCGTTCACGTCCGAATGTGGGCACATTTAGAAATCTGTCGGTCGAAAATATATCTGATCGGTGATGAAATGCCGCCCAGAATATCTGCCGGAGCGCGAAGGATGAGGCCCGAGCGGCTATCCGTCCAATTGAGAATGTCCTGGCGGATGCAGTGTTCGAGGAATTTGGATTTGCCGACGCCGGCAGGATGACGGGCCGCTTGCTGCCGATGATGTCGCCGAGTTGGAGGGGGTTGCCGGGCATGAATTCGATATAGCACCGACTACCAAAGACACAAAATAAAAGCGCACCAAATCTTGACAAAACGGTTGACACAACATAAAAGTTGTGTCGTGTTGCCGGGTTTCGACGAACACGGGCACTTGCCGCCGGGTGTGCATCATTGCACGTGGTCGGAGTTCGTGGCCCGATTTGACTGGAATTCCAAGCGGAAACAGTTGATGGATGGTTTGAGATGCGCTCTGGTCGCACTGAAGGCTGCGGGATGTCAATTGGCGATTATCGACGGCAGTTTCGTGACGCAAAAGGACGATCCACAAGATTACGATGGTTGCTGGGAGGCGAAAGGGGTGGACCCGAGCAAGCTCGACCCGATATTGCTGAGGTTTGATTCGGGACGTATTGCACAGAAGACAAAGTTCAGAGGCGAATTGTTCCCAGCAGAAGCTATTGCCAATAGTAAGACTGGCAGGCGCTACATGGATTTCTTTCAGCACGACAGGGACGGACGACCAAAAGGTGTGACCGCCATCGATTTAAGGACCCTGCCATGATTAAAAACGAACGTCAATATCGTATCACCCGTGCAGAAGCAAAGAAGTTTGAGCAACTAATCAAGGAATTGGAACCTTCCGATCAGCGAGATAAGGCCGATACGGCGCTCCGAGAAGCAGAATTGGCGGGGCTTCGAAGTCAGTTGTCGGATTTACATTCAGAATTGAGAGAATACGATGATTTACGATCTGGTAAGCATATTCTGCTGGAATCTGAGTCACTAGAACAACTACCGAGAGCTCTAGTTAAGGCACGAATTGCCGCTGGTATCAGTCAGAAGGAATTGGCCGGCCGTTTAAGTCTGAAGGAACAGCAAATACAGCGATATGAGGCCACCGACTACGCGGGCGCCAGCATTGCTCGGCTTGCAGAAATTGCCAATGCACTTGGACTGCGATTTCGAAAAAGTTTCTTTGTGACGAGTTCGGCAGGCCCGACCTTCGATGTGTTTGCAAAACTCAAGCAGATGGGGCTAGATCGCGATTTCGTTCTGCGACGCTTTTTGCCTCATTCTATTACTGAGAAGGCGAAAGCAAACACTCTTGCGAAAGATGCGGATGTCGTCTTCCACGCAGCGGACGTCGTGAGCCATATATATGGTTGGACACCGGAGGCTATTATCGGTACTCAGCAGTTGTTTGTAGATCAAGGCGTTTTGGGGGCGGCCAGATTCAAGGTCGCCGCTAACGCTGAACAACGACGGCTCAGCGCTTACACATTTTATGCACACTTCTTGGCGTTGCTTCTTTTGGAAGCGACAGCGGATCTCGCGCAAAAGCCTATCCCCACCGACTTCAGGGTTATACGCAGTGCAGTCTTAAAGCACCACGGAGAAATGTCACTCCACAACGTACTGAATTATATTTGGGATCTGGGTATTCCCGTACTTCCACTCAACGATCCGGGAGCATTCCATGGCGCAACTTGGCGCGTGGAGGGGCGCAACGTTATCGTGCTTAAACAACAGACATCAGCAATGGCTCGCTGGCTTCATGATGCGCTTCACGAGCTCTTTCATACTGGACGGGAATCCGAAAAGAAAGAGCGCGCAATTATCGAGGAAGCCGAGACATCGGCCGAGCGAAGACTATCCGATGAAGAATGGGACGCGACGCAGTTTGCTGCCGACGTGGTGCTTGACGGGCGTGCGGAGGAACTCGCGAAGAGATGCGTTGATGCAACCAAGAATCGATCTGGTGGCAGCGGCAGCGTGGAGCGATTGAAGTTTGTTGTTCCGGATGTGGCGACACGTGAGGGCGTACCGACCGACTCGCTGGCCAACTACCTCGCATTTCGACTCTCGCTGCAAGACATTGATTGGTGGGGAGCAGCTCAAAACTTACAAAACACCAAGGATAATCCATGGATGGTTGCAAGAGACATTTTGTTGGAACGTGCGAAATTGGATCGCATCGGCGGTCTAAATCGTGAGCTATTGATCCGGGCACTCTCAGATACGGAAGATACGGAGTCGAAGTCATGAGTCGTCCTAAGCTTGAGCCACTAGATATAAAATGCACGGATAGCGATTGTGAGCGTGGGCTCCACTGTTTCAGATCGACGAAAAAGATGCTCGCGCGAAATGAAAGTGGCAGGTGTCGCGCTTGCGGTGCAGATTTGGTGGAATGGGCCAGAGTACATAAGTGTGATGTAAGCGATGCGGAATACACAATTAAATCCCTAGAGTATGAACTCATTCGACACCACTACTGGCATTTGCTGATAGACGAGCATGCAGTGAATTACGCCCGGCGTAAAGGCTGGCGGGGACTTCAGCCGGCCATTAAGAAGCGGCTTCGGAAATGCGTTGGGATTCAGACCACGTTCGACGGTCGGCAAACGCCAAGGGACGGGAACCCAATCTTCTACGCCCAACACGCGACTGCAACGTGCTGTCGCAAGTGCATCGAGGAATGGCATGGAATACCGCGGGACAAGCCACTCACTGAAGAGGAACTTGAATATATGACGGACCTTTGCATGCTTTACCTGAGGCAGCGGCTACCTGAAGTCACGGAGTACGGTGAGAAAGTTCCACCGATACGGAGTGTCACGAATCGACGGTAAGAATATTGGGACATGTAATGCGCCTGAAGACGCTTGATACGGAGAAAATGTCCGAAAAATATCGAAGGGCTTCAATCGATGTCGGAAGGCGCGAAATCCTGATCTCATATTTTCCAGGAAGTCAACAGGAAAAAGATTTCACTGAGCCAGCAAATTGTTCTGGTTTAGGTCGCATCCGTCATTTTACTCGCAGAATTAACACCGCTTGGCCATCGAATCCGCTGCCGATCGATCCAGCGTGTAGGGCATTGGGTCTGTCGGTGGAACAAAGGTTTCGCGCTCAGGTATTTCAGAACGCCGTCTGCAACTGGCGATGTTGGTACTGTTTCGTTGACTTTGATCTTCTACGAGCAAGTGCGAGACATTCGAAGTGGACCACTTCGAGACAGTTGGTGGACCTTTACCTTGCCGAACCAAAACGGCCGCCAATGATTGATCTTACCGGAGGGCAACCCGATCTGACCCCCGAGTGGGTAGTTTGGATGATGAGAGAGATTTCACATCGAGGCATGGAGCGCGAAGTGTACTTGTGGTCTGACGATAATCTGAGTAACGACTATTTCTGGCGTTTCTTATCCGATGCCGATCGCGCCGTAATCGCCCAGTACCCGACGTATGGCCGAGTGTGCTGCTTTAAGGGCTTCAATTCAGAATCCTTCCACTTCAACACCCAGGCTGATCCGGCATCATTTAATCGGCAGTTTGAGCTAATGCGTCGACTGATTGATCTGGGTATTGATCTTTACGCGTACGTGACGCTTACGACGCCATCTACCAAGCAGGTCGACAGTGATATGGAAACATTTGTCGATCGGCTTCAGGAGCTTGATGCCAATCTCCCGCTACGGACAGTTCCGCTGGAAATCAAACTCTTCAGTCCAGTGAAGCATCGAATGAACGATTTGAAGCATCAATCGCTCCAGAATCAGTACCGTGTTGTTCAGGCCTGGACCCGCGAACTTGAGCGGCGTTTTTCGACCGAAGCGCGTGGGCTCTCGATAGTCGATGTACGATTGCGAGACCGCACCTCGGGCTGACACTTGTTCAACCCGTCAGACTGAATCGCTGGCCCTACCGTAGAGCCCCTAGATATTGTATAGTTGCCAGAACAAAGCCCAAGGGATTGCGTAAATCATAAGCCCTTTGGCGTACTTGGACGATGAAAAAGAGCAAATCACGGAGGAGCGTTTCAATGTCAAATCGGCCGCCGTTTGAGCAGTTAAGAGTTGCCGTCCGTGCCGATCGGTTTTGGGAACCGTATATCACGGCCTGCTGCAGCGACGAAGCACTGCCATTCTCGGTGCACCTCGCGGTGTGTGTTGAACCATACTTGACGTACATGCTGCAAGGCGAAAAAACGGTCGAGTCTCGATTCTCAGCTGTTCGGTGTCCTCCTTACCAGCGGGTCAAAGAAGGCGATGTGATTCTTCTCAAGCGCGCTGGAGGCCCCGTGCTTGGGATTTGTCGGGTCAGGCAGACATGGTTCTTTGCGCTAGATCCCGATTCGTGGAAATGCATCCGACGGGATTTCACACAATCGCTCTGCGCCCGAGACCCCACATTTTGGCGATGCCGTGAAAATGCTTCATATGCCACATTGATGCGAATCGATAATATCCTGTCGATCGCGCCCGTACGTTGGGCAAAGCGGGACCGGCGTGGGTGGGTCGTTGTAAAATCAGTTGCCAAAACTTCTATGTTTGAGAGCGCATGAAAGCAACAGTCTTGGGATTTGCCGGAGGCGTAAAGAGCGGCAAGAGCACTATCTCGTCGGCTGTTGCCCAAGTTCTGGGCTGTCCTCGCGTTAGTTTCGGCAACTATGTGCGGACAATTGCCACGCAAAATGGCTTGCCTGCCGTTCGTGAAACCTTGCAGGCAGTGGGTGAATCGCTTGTTCGCACGAATGTCGAGCAATTCTGTTCAGCCGTACTCGGGCAAGTTGTGTGGAAACCGGGCGACGCACTTATCATCGATGGAATTCGCCATCTCGAAGTCCTGCAGGTATTAAAGCAATTGGTCCTTCCGGCACAGCTAAAACTTCTTTATGTTGAGGTCGCGATCACCGAGCGCCGTCGGCGGCTAATCGACAGCGAAAAGACGGCAAAGAGCTTGGAAGAACTGGAGGCCCATTCAACAGAGCACGATGTGACAACAGCCTTAAAGTCGCAGGCAGACGTGATAATCGAAGGCACACGGACCATGAAGGTTATTGTCGATGAAATAGTTTCATGGGCCAGTAAGTTTCCATAATGGCACGTATTCCACGACTCACTCTAACGCCCCCGGGGGAGGCACTCCGGCGGGGGTCAGGGGGTGGGGCCGCCGCAGGCGGTCAAGCCCAGCAGCCAAAACAAAACACCCCGCGTCAGCGGGGTGCCTGTGCAATAGCTCCTATTGCTCCTTTTTCGGCGGCTTTGGCCCTCGAATCGCGATGAGGTGCATCTCGATTCGGCCGAGCCGCTTCCGGATGTCGTTGAGCTTTTCGTCAACAGTCACCGGTTCGACTTTGGGCTGTTCCTGGGTGTTCATGATATTTATTTGTTGGCTGGTAATTTCGACCTGAACTCGGACGGCTTTACCACGAGGCGATGATTTTCACCGGCTGGCCGGTTTTCGCCTCCATCCGCTCGCAAAGCTCAACGAAAGACCTGTAGCTTTGCAACGTCGGCTCGATGTCCTCCGCCGTCTTCGCCCCGTAAATCGTCCGCTCCCGTTCTTCGGCGAGCCGAAGCGTTTCCGGCAAGCGTTCCCGCAATCTCGTTGCCGGAATGAGGGCGCCCTCACCCTGCTCGAACGCTTCCGGCACGAGGTGGCGGGTGGCATACGGCTCGCCGTGGTAAGCTTCGCGAAGATAGCCGACGTGGCCGACTGTTGAATCGAAACCAACCTTGTATTGCGCCTCCTCCTCATCGCCCGTCTGGTCACGCCAGCGGGCATAGATGTCAATTCCCATGGGATATGTGTTTGGCTGCTAATTTCGACCTGACGGCAGCTTCCTGCTGCCGCTTACGCGGAGCCAATACAGGCGGGTGCCCTGCGGCAGTCAACGCCCTTGCGGCTTGACGGCCGCAGGGTGCCTGTAGGCTCCCAGCGTTGCGGCAGCGGAAGACGATCCCTTGGGCTGCTGGGCGCAGGGGGTCAAAAAGCCGGCGGTTTGACGCCGGCGGTCATGTGAAAGACGCTCCTCGTTCTCGCCCGTGGCGGCTTTCTCCTTAACCCGTTGAGTAGGGCGAAGTCCCCCTCGGTTTGTACCCGTTGGTTTTGTCTCCTCCCCGGTTTTAGAGACCCCGTCGAGAACCCGTGGAATGAACCGTGAGGTCAACCCGAGTCCGCCGTGAGGCGGACGAGGAGCCGGACTCTTTCTCTTTTCGAGCGTGAGCGAGAGGGTCGAGGCCCGTGAGGGA
>Ga0187864_10000746_pt1 | contig 34709 bp, 22 predicted proteins | sample June2016WEW_11_4_FD_132985 | JGI IMG/M metagenome (GOLD analysis project Ga0187864, IMG submission 132985) | Peatland microbial communities from SPRUCE experiment site at the Marcell Experimental Forest, Minnesota, USA - June2016WEW_11_40 | ecosystem: Environmental > Terrestrial > Soil >...
AACGAATTCGAGCGATTGGTATCTGGACTACGAAGGCCAGGGCACGGTCAGCGGCTCGGATTTCACCGAGTTTGTGACTCGCCTCGGCGACTCGATTTCGATTCCCGCGCTGCCGAGCGTGGAGGTGCTGGCGGCCGCGCCGGTGACAACCTCCACTACCACCACGACGACTGCGCCGCAGACTAAGGGCTCAAGCGTCATTACGAGTGTCGCAGCCACGACGCACCAAGTGAGCCAAAAGAAGCCGTCGCATGGCCACGGCCGATAGTTGAGCGGCGGCGGAGCCCAATGGGGTTTCCGGGTTGCTGTTTACGACAGAAAATGCGAATCCTCCGCTCAGAAAACGCTTGATGCATGGGAAAAGTGCGGTATAGTGGAGGCGCTAAAGTACCTGCCTCGGCGGGGGAAGCCTATTTGTCCGGGGTGTGTAAACGGAGGTTGCATGAAAGCGAAGCGGAGGCTGGGTTCTGGCGGAAATTCTAAACTTCAATCCCTGAAGAATCGCAATCGCCACGTGGGATGTGTCGAGCAATTGGAGCGACGCCTCTTCCTCTCCGCCAACTATGCGTGGAACGACGTCGCCATCGGCGCTGGTGGATTCGTCGATGGCATCTTCTTTGACCCGCATAACCCTAACGTGATTTACGCCCGTACTGACGTGAGCGGGCTCTATAAGTCGGTCAATGATGGAGCAAGCTGGACCGAATTGCTTCATTGGACCGGCGGCAACGGCAATGGGGGTTCGTCGGGCGTTCTCAGCTTTGCGATCGATCCGGAGAACTCGAACGACATCTACGCTGACACTGGATTTGGGAACGATGGATCGGTGCTCTATTCCACGGATGCCGGGGCAACGTGGGGCGTAACACAGCTAAGCATCTATGTCGGGGGTAATGACGATGGCCGGGGCGCGGGGGAACGCATCGCGGTCGATCCGTATGACAGCAATATCATCATGCTTGGAAGCAGCGCCAATGGCCTGTGGGAAAGCACCAACGCGGGGCATTCGTTCAGCCAGGTGACGTCGATCTCCACGACGGCGAGCATCGACTCCGTTGTTTTTGATCCTAACGGCGGAACTGCGGGTAATCCTACGCAGGAGATTTTCTTAGGCGAGAACTCCACTTCGAGCGGCACCAATCTTTTAGAAACCACCAACGGGGGTACATCCTGGAGCCAAGTGACTGGCACGGGCGCGGTGCCAACGGGATGGCTGGTTAATCGTGCCGTGATGGCTTCGGATGGCAATCTGTATGTGGCCTATGCCAACGATCAGGCCCCGACCGAGCCGACCAATGGGGGAATCATGCGCTACAATACGTCCACGGGGGTGTGGACGAACGTTTCACCGGTTGTGCCGCAAAGGGCAGCGGCACCGTACGACGACTTTGGCTATTGCGGGATAGCGCTGGATCCCAATAGTCCGACGACGCTCGTGGTCACCAGCCTTGACCGCTACAACTACGGCGACCAGATCTGGCGCACGACTAACGCCAATTCCTCCTCTCCATCATGGACCGCGCTTTTCTCCTCGAGTTCCAACAACGGGACCGGCGGATACAACACTACGCGCAATATGAGCAACGCTCCGTGGGCTGCCGGCACCGGCGACGGCATCAACAACTGGGCGTGCGCCGTGGCGATCGATCCGTTCAATTCGGCTCAGATTATGTACGGCTCAGGCGGCGGAATCTTTGCGACCAACAACGGCGCCAGCACCTCCACTCTCACCGCGCCCAACAGTTGGTATTTCCCAGATAATGGGCTGGAAATGACCGGCGCTTTCAGCCTGGCTGGCTCGACGGGTGGAACGCCGTTGTACAGCGGCCTGGGCGACATTGGGGGTTTTGGGCATACGACCCTGGCATTTTCGCCCGAGCAAGGGAGCTTTGGTGGGGGTACCGTGACATCGGTCGACTACGCGGGCCTTGCACCCAACGATATGGTCGCTGTCACCGCCGCGGGAAACGGGCTTTACTCCACCAATGGCGGCACAAGCGTCACATCCTTCGCGAGCACTCCCCCCGGCATACTAAACTACAACAGTTGGTCCGATGGCACCGTCGCCTTATCCGCAAACGATCAGACGATGGTCTGGGCACCATCCAATGAGGGTCCGTATTATTCCGGCAACCATGGCGCGAGTTGGACTGCGACCAATCTGATTGCATCGGTCACTTCGATTACCCAAAGCGGTGGAGTGCCGACAGTCGTGACCTCGTCGGCAAATAATTTCGCGGTCGGGCAATACATCACCATTACGGGTGCTAACCCATCGGCGTACAACGGAACGTACACGATCGCCTCCATCATCAACTCCACCACGTTTACCTACACCGATTCGAACGTTACCAGCAGCACGTCTTCTCCGGCCACGGGAACCATCACCGCGGGACTCAACGGCACGATCCTTTCCGACAAGGTCAATCCCAATTACTTCTACTACTGGAGCGAGAACGAGACGTGGAACGGTTTTACGCTTTACATCAGTACCAATGGAGGACAAACGTTCTCGCCATCCGCCGGCGGTACCATCGGCACGGGCCAGATCCAGGTGGCTGTCAACGCGACGGTCGCGGGGCAAATATGGATCAGCACCTATATCGGCCTTTATGAATCCACCAACTTCGGCGCGAGCTTCAACCATCTGGGGAGTTGGAGCAATAACTTCCAGGCTCTGGCGCTTGGAGCGCCGGCGCCGGGAAGTTCGTACCCTTCGATCTACGCTTGGGGTACCCCCGCGGGGGATTCATTCCAGGGCATCTATCGCTCGGACGATGGTGGTAATACCTGGCTGCAAGTGGATGACGTGAATCATCAATATTCGGGATATCCGCTGGTCATGGCCGCGGACCCGAACGTTTTTGGCAGGTTCTACATCTCCTCAGGCGGGATCATCGCAGGCAACCCCGCGACGAGCCTTCCAAGCGGCTGGACCGATACGGACATTAATGAGCCGGGCAATTACGGCTGGGCCACCAGTTCCACCACCCTCTCCACCGGAACCACGGTAAACCAGTGGAATCTCGCCGGCGGTGGTGCGGGTTTCTCCTCCACGCCCTTCTCAATCAGCTCCCTGAGCCGAACCGGCGGCGTCGCCACTGCCATCACTACCACGGCCAGCGGTGTACAGGTGGGGCAGACGATCACGATCTCTGGCGCGAGCAACTCGGCGTATGACGGCACCTTCGTCGTCACCGGCCTGTATGACACCGTCGCGGGGCTTAACAATGATATCGGCGCCGCCACGGAATTCACTTTCGCCATCGCCGCCGGCACTGACACCGCCTCCGGCACCATCACCGCCACACTCGACGATCAGTTCAATTTCGCCTACCAGCCCCTCACCGGCAGCGCCGCCATTTCCGCGCAGATTCGTTCGATCACCAACGCCGACGAAAGCAACGGCACTCCGCAGGCCGGCGTCATGTATCGCGCCAGCACCAATCCCGAAGACCCATTCTTCGCGGTAGTCCAAACTTCCTCCGGCAGCCTCGTCCTGGAATACCGTACAACGACCGGCGGCGGCATCACCACGCAAAACATCACCGGCATCCCCGTCGGCTCTGAATACGTCGAAATTGTCCGCAACGGCAGTAACTTCACCGGCTTCTACAGCTCCAGCGGAACCACTTGGACCCAGATCGGCTCCTCAGTCTCCATCACCGCCATGCCGGCAACCGCCAACGCGGGCCTCATGGCCACCGCCTCCTACAACCCTCAATTGACCGATGCGACCTTCAGCAATGTCGTCGTCAACATGGGCCCTTCGGTCGCTAACGCCGCCGCGGCCAGTCCCAATCCGGTGACCGGAACGACCACGGCCCTGAGCGCGCTCGGTTCCGAAAACGGCTCCAATACCGGGTTGACCTATTCCTGGGCCGCCACCGGCCCCGCCGCCGTCAGTTACTCCGGCAACACCAACGGCACCAACGCCGCCAAAAATATCACCGCCAATTTCTCCCAGGCCGGCAGCTACAACTTCACCGTCACGATCACCGACTCCGGCGGATTGTTCACCACCAGTTCCGTGGCCGTCACTGTGCAACAGACGCCTACCGGCGTGAGCGTCACGCCGTCCTCCGCCACCGTCGCCACCGGCGGAACGAAGCAGTTCTCCGCCACCGCCACCGATCAATTCGGCAACGCCATCAGTCCCGGCGCGCCGGGATTCAACTGGTCGATCACCGGCACGGGCAACGGCAACTCAATTAACGCCACAGGCCTGGCCACGCTCGGCTCGACGCCCGGCACGTACACCGTCACCGCCACCTTGGGCAGCGCCAGCAACAACGCCAGCGTCACCGCCGCGACGGCCCCGATCGTTTCGGCCTTCCAGGTCAACGATGGCAACGTGCAGCGCGCGATGGTCGATTCGCTCACCGTGACCTTCAACGAAGCGGTAACGCTTAGTACCGGCGCGATTACGCTCAACTTGCTCTCGCAAACAGGCGGATCGCCAACGCCCATCACAAACTTCACCCTCACCCCCCCAAGCGGATCGAGCACGACATTTGTCTTGACCTTCACCGATCCCAGCTACATCGGCGGCTCATTGCCGGATGGGGCGTATGAATTGATCGTCTCAGCCGGCGGCGTCACCAGCGGCCAGGGCCTGAACATGTCAGCCAATCAGAACTTTACGTTCTGGCGTTTGTACGGCGATTTCGAGGGCCTGGGCACGGTCAACGGCGGCGACTTTACATCGCTGGTCACGGAGCTGGGCACGCAAACGAATTCGAGCGATTGGTACCTGGACTACGAAGGTGCGGGCGCGATCAACGGCTCGGATTTCACCGAGTTTGTGACTCGCCTCGGCGACTCGATTTCGATTCCCGCGCTGCCGAGCGTGGAACTCCTGGCGGCCGCGGCGCCCGCGACGCCGACTTCGACGAGCACGCAACATGCCAATGGTTCGAGCGCCGTTCCAAATGTCGCGGCGGCGCCAAAGCATGCCGGCAAACAAAAGCCGCGCCACGGGCACGGCTGACGAATCGGTCCGGTCGGGAAACGGGGCCAACCTGTCACGACGGGCAGCTTGCCGTCGAAATCATCTTGTTGTCGCCTTTGGAGAAAGGAATTGTCCGCCCGTCCTCATTGGCGAATTTGGGCGGCAATCAGTTGAGCGAGCTTCAGCGGATCGGCGTTACGGAGTCGTTCCAGAACGTGGGACCACCGGCACGCCGGCGACCCGGCCGGATCCCAGGGGCGATGCTTGAACAGAGTATCAAACGCCCGGCGATGTTTGATGTACTCCACCTTGGTGTGAATAAAACGGTCGGTGAAACCTGATAGATAAGCATCGATGAACTGATCGCGATCGGCGACCAACGGCAGACGGCGTTTGATCGGCCTGGCATATTCCGAGGCGCGCGACTCCAGAGACCCCTTCCAATCGACAAAGGTGCCGACGTGATCGGAAACGACGATCCGGCTTGGCAAGCCCGCGGAATTCTCCACCACGATCTCGTCGCCGACGTCAAAGACGACCTCACCGCTCAATTCGGCTCGGCCGACGATCATGTTAGTCGCCGCCGCCTGCCCGAGCAGGAGGGCGAAGCTCACGGCGTACCCTGGGTCCGCGAGTTTTCGAGTGAGAATTTGATCGGTGGGGATCCCGGAGATGTAGTCGCGCTGAAAATACGGGGACCAGATTCGACGGCCTCGATAGCGCATGTTGGAGCCATCGTATTGCTCGCTGACTTTGGGCGCCGTTTGGGAAAGCGCAAGGTTCATGCCGAGTTGCCGGCAAGCCAGCCGGCGATCCAACACGTACTCGGTATATTCTTCGGCCTCGATCATGGCGTCTTCCAGGCTCTTATTGATATCGAGGCGCTCGCGCACGCCCCACTTCTGCATGCGGATGATCTGGAGCACCTCGGCCGCGGCGCGGCGTTGCTTGATTTGCGCCACATACACCTCGCGGCGACCGCCGCGCAGTTCGTTCCGCCTCGGCGACGGCAGAACGCTTCCCAAATTGATGTATTCCAGATCGCCGAATTCCTGCACGAGATTCAGGATCAGCCCGCGCACCACGGGGGAAATCCGCTTCTCCTGTTTCTGGCCGTAGCCATCCTCGATGGCAGGATCGAGAATCAGCTCGCCGTCTTCGATGCGCCCACCGGGCAGCCATTCGACGCGCATGGAGAAATCCGGGTCGAGGCCCGTGGTTTGGTCGTCCACCAGGGCCTCGTTGGGCTGCGTCATCAGTCGCGCGAAGATGCGCTTCCGCCAGGGCGCTTCGTCAAGGTCGTCATGCTGATACTCGGCGGAAACTTTGCCCCGCACTTTCGCGCACAGGGCGTCGAAGCGGGGGCGAAGCTCCTCGGGCCTCGCGCCGCTCACGAACTCGAAATCCGCGGCCTCCACGCCGGGATCGGCCATGAAGAATTCGATCTCGCAATATCCGTTGCGATTGCGGCGTGAAGCGTAGGAGGCGATTTCGGCAACGTGTTTGCGCAGCTCGGCGTCATCAAGCTCCGCGAGCTTGCGGAGATTGTCGTACGTCAGCAGCCGCGTTCCGGTGCTGGGGCTGTAGTAGTAAATCGCCCGGCCCTCGATGGAGGATCGGGCTTCGTTAATCGTCCGGCGAATTTCCTTCAACTCGGTGGGTGGGAGATACATCCGCCAGCATTCTCCTCGTTGCTTCAGCACGTCGCGGACGCGGCGATCGGTCAGGAACAGGAATTTGATCAGCCGCTTCGGAATGATTTCCTGGAGCAGCTCGTCCGCGGCCAGCGCCAGGTCCATCAGGGCGGGGTCGGGCCGGATGAACGCGCCCTGCTCCTCCACGAACAAATCGACGGACCGTTCCGTCTCGGCGCACTCTTGGGCCTCGGACAGCGGCGGCTTTCCCTGCTCCGCCCGCGCCGCGTTGAGCCAATCTATGAACGCCAGGCGCTGACCCGCGTGGATGCCGGGCAGCGTTACTATGACTTTGGCATGCGGAAAGATCGTCGCGATGCGAGTGCGCAGTTCACCGCTGGCATCGCGCGCGGTCAATTCTTCGCCGATGGTCTTCAAGACGTTGTCCTTCTCCCGCACCGTAGTCAAGCCGCGTTAGAATACTGTCAAATTGTATGGCGATCCATCGGTGATCGCATCCTTTTCATCCTGGCCGGGATGGAATACTCTGTGTTTTGACGGCCCATGATTCGGAGAATACTTGACAAACCAGTCTGACCGCGCGCGGTTTTTCAAGTGTAGGCCCTGAATCAACCAAAGTTCCAGAGGTAGTTGAACGGCTCAGACTCATGCAAATCCGCTACGACATGGTGAGTTGCTACGTCGCCCGCGCCACCGCCGATGGGGCCGGGCACGAGTTTTTGCAACTGCGGCGGAGCAAAGACGACTATATGGGCGGAACGTGGCAGGCGATTTATGGGCAGAGCGAGGAAGGCGAATCGCCGGTCGCGGCGGTGGTTCGAGAGCTGGGCGAGGAGGCGGGGCTCATTGCCAATGAGCTTTATCGCCTGAATCAGGTCAGCGTTTTCTACATCGCCTCAACAGACACATTATGGCACTGCGTCCCGTTCTGCGCCATCGTCACGCGCCAGCAGCAGGTCGTTCTCAATGGCGAGCACGATGCGGCCCGATGGGTTCCCGCGGCCGATGCCCAACGACTGTTCATGTGGAAAGACAATCGCGATGCGATTCGGGATATCCAGGAGTATATTCTTGTGGATAGCCTGGCCAAGCCGCATATGCGGGTTCCGCTGACCTGAGCGCCGCGGATTATTAAGAATTGCTAACACAATGCTTTTTTCTCGTATCCGCCCGATCTGCGCGCTCGGTGTGGTTGATGGTATATTTGATCGCTCATGAATCTGGCCACGGGCACATCGCGATTGGGATCGAAAAGCGACAGCCGGGAATCTTTGCGCCTGGCGGCGATCGACGTGGGGTCCAACAGCATTCACATGATCGTCGCCCAGGCGGACGCGGATGGAGGCATTACGACGCTGTGGCGGCTGAAGGAGCCGGTGGGCTTGGGGCGGCTGAGTTTTCCTTCGCGGCGGCTTTCGGTGGAAGCCATGAATCGCGCCATCACCGTGCTGGAGCGATTTCAGAAGGCGGCGCAGCAGCGGCAGGCGGAAAAAATCGTGGCGGTGGCAACCAGCGCGGTGCGCGAAGCGGAGAATGGCGGCGATCTCCTCGAACGCGTCCGCCGACAGTTGGGTCTTTACCTCCGCGTGGTCAGCGCCCGGGATGAGGCGAGGTTGATTTACCTTGCCGTGCGCCACGCCATGCCGCTGCGCTCGCAGCCACATCTCATGATCGACATCGGCGGCGGCAGCGTGGAATTCGTCGTGGGAGACGACAAGCAGGCGAAGCTTCTGGAAAGCCGAAAACTGGGCGCGGCGCGGATGACGGCGCAGTTCGTCAAATCTGACCCAATCAGCGATGCCGACCATCGGCAGCTTCTGAAGCATTATGAAAAGGAGCTGACGCCGGTGGTGGAGCAGATCCAGCCCCTTCGTCCCGTGAAGGCGATCGGGACGAGCGGGACGCTGGAAAACCTGGCGACGATGTGCGGCTCGGAGCCGTCGCACAACGGGAACGCCGCGGATCATCCGCAGGTCATCGAACGGTCGCGGCTCGAGAAGCTTTTGGCGGACCTGCTGGAGAGCCGTGCGAAGGACCGGGCCGAGATTCGCGGGCTGGACGATCAGCGGAAAGACCAGATCGTGGCCGGGGCGGTTCTGGTCAACGAATTGTTTCGGCGGCTGCGATTGAAGCGGATTGAAATCTGCCCGTCGGCGCTGCGCGAGGGGGTCTTGCTGGATTATCTTTCGCGGCATTTGCCGGATTTGGCGATTCGCCGGCAACTTCCCGACCCGCGTCGGCGCGGCGTGATCGATCTGGCCCGCCGAACCGATTGGCACAAGACCCACAGCGAGCAGGTGGCGCGGATTTGCTTGAAGCTGTTTGATGAATTGGCGCTGTTGCACGGCATGAGCGCGGCCGAACGGGAGTTGATCGAATACGGGGCGCTCCTGCACGACATCGGCTTTCATATCGGGCGCGAAAAGCATCACAAGCACAGCCTGTACCTGATCCTGCACGGGGATTTGAAGAATTTCTCGGATGACGAGATCAAGGTGGTGGCGAACATCGCCCGCTATCACCGCAAGGCGCCGCCCAGGGCTTCCCACGATGCCTACGCGTCGCTGCCGAATCGAATGCGGCGCATCGTGGATGTCGGGGCGGCGCTGCTGCGGCTTTCAGACGGCCTGGACCGGAGCCATAATTCGGTGATTCAGGATCTGCGATGTAAGATCGAGAATCGGAAGGTGAAGTGCGTGCTGACGGCCAAGTCGGACGCGGAATTGGAAGTCTGGGGGGCGCGAAGAAAAAGAGATTGGTTTGAAGAGGTGTTTGGGAGATCGATTTCGTTTGAGGTGGCTCGGAAATGAGAAGACGGCCCGTGGCGTCGCCGTGAGCTTTGTGGGTTTTGTTGGCATGGATGGGTATTCATGGATTCATTGCTGACGCCGCATAATTTTCCAGGGAAGCTGATCGTCGTGGAGGGGATCGACGGGTCGGGGAAAAGCACGCAATTGCAACTGGCCATGCGCTATTTGCAGGCGAAGGGGCTCCGGGCGTTTTGCACGGAATGGAACAGCGCCGATCTGGTCAAGGCGATCACCAAGAAGGGGAAGAAGAAGATGTCGCTGACGCCGATGACCTTTTCGCTGTTGCATGCGACGGACTTTGCGCATCGGCTGGTGCACAACATTCTTCCGCCGCTGAAGGCGGGAATGATCGTGCTGGCGGACCGGTACGTGTACACGGCGTTTGCGCGGGATGTGGTTCGCGGGTGCGAGCGGGATTGGGTGCGGCGAGTGTATCAGTTCGCCCCGAGGCCGGACCGGGCGTTTTATTTCAACGTTCCCATCGATGTCAGCGTTTCGCGGATTCTTTCCGGACGAACCAAGCTGAAGGACTATGAAGCGGGGATGGACCTGGGGCTGGCCACCGATTTGGTCAGCAGCTTCAAGCTCTTCCAGGCCCGAATCCTCGAGGAATACGCCAAGATCACCACCGAATATGGGCTCACGGAAATCGGCGCGACGCAAAGCATCGGCTGTCAACAGCAGATCGTCCGCAATTTCATTGATGAGACGCTGGCGGATTATAATGTTGCGGCAGCCGTACAGGTCTGAAGGGCTATCTGAAATGTGAGATTTGAGATTTGAGCGGTGGTGAACGATGTACGATGAATCTTCCGCGAATTCTATGTTCCGGTACATGGGCCATGCGATGCCCTACCTTCCCCGCGACGGTTGCATGGGGAAGTTGATCGTGATCGAGGGCACCGACGGCTGCGGGCGCAGCACGCAGGCGCGGATGCTCAAGGAATGGCTCGAAGTGCAGGGGTATGCGGTCATCGACACCGGATGGACGCGAAGCAAGCTGGTGGGAAAAGCCATTACCGATGCCAAGCAAGGCCATTCGCTGCACCGGCTGACGTATTGCCTGATGTACGCGACGGATTTGGCGGACCGGATGGAATACCAGATCATTCCGGCGCTGCGCAGCGGGTTTATCGTGCTGGCCGACCGCTATGTCTACACGCTGCTGGCCAGGGGCATCGCCCGCAACGCCGACAAGGCTTGGCTGCGCGATCTGTTCAGCTTTGCGGTGCAGCCGGATTTGGTGTTTTACTTGCAGCTCGGCGTGGAAGATCTGGTGCCGCGTGTGCTGGAAGCGGGAAAGATGAACTATTGGGAGAGCGGGCTGGATATGGGCTACGGCGACGATTTGTATGGAAGCTTCGTCGCGTATCAAACGGAATTGATCCAGCAGTTCAACATCCTGTCCGAGGAATTCGCCTTTCATTGCGTGGATGCGCGGCAGGATCCTCAGGCGATTCAGCGTCAGCTTCGACGGGAAATGACGGCATACCTGAATAGCTGCGATTATCCCGCGCCGGGATCGATCCGCATCGAGAAATAGCGCGGCTTCCAACGAGAACCGGAATTGCCGAAAAACAGGCCAATCTCTCCGTCGCCCCTCAAACCAACCGAATGCTCACGCCGTGCTCGGCCAGAAATTGCTTCACCTGCCCAATCGAATAGGTCCTGAAATGGAAAATGCTGGCGGCGAGCGCGGCGTCGGCGCGGCCCTTGGTCAATACCTCGAGCATGTCCTGGGGGCTTCCCGCCCCGCCGCTGGCGACCACGGGAATTTTTACGGCGTCGCTGACCGCGGCGGTCATCTCGATGTCGTAGCCTTCGGTCGTGCCGTCGGCATTCATGACGTTCAGGACGATCTCGCCGGCGCCGAGTTCCTCGGCCCGCTTGATCCAGTCCATCACGCGGATTCCGGTGCCAACGCGCCCGCCGTTGATGAAAACCTCCCAGGTTTCCACGCCGTCTTTCGTGACGCGATTGGCGTCCAATCCCAACACCGTCGCGCAGCGACCGAATTTGCGGGCCACTTCCGCGATCAGCCGGGGATTTTTAACGGCGGCGGAATTCAGGCTCACCTTTTCCGCCCCCGCCTGGATCAGACGCGTCGCATCGTCCAGCGTGCGGATTCCGCCGCCGACGGTCAGGGGCATGAAAATCTCGTCCATCACCTGGGCGACAAGATCGGCCATGATCTGGCGGCCTTCGTGGCTGGCCGAAATGTCGTAAAACACCAGTTCGTCGGCGCCGTCTTCCTGATATTTCCGCGCCTGGGCGACGGGATCGCCGGCATCGACATGGTCGAAGAATTTCACGCCTTTGACCACGCGACCGCGATCCACGTCCAGGCAGGGAATTATTCGCTTCGTGAGCATATTGCCAAGCCATTCGATTGAACCGCCAAGACGCCAAGACGCCAAGGCCAAATCAGAAGTTTCACGAAAAATTCTCGCTACGTTCTCTTGGCGTCTTGGCGGTTCATCTCTTTCCTACCGCCGACGCGATGAACGCGGCGACATTCTCCTTCAGTTGTCCAAGCGACGCCGGGTCGTGATAAATCATGTGCCCGCTGTGATAGAACGTCTGCGTGACGTTCCCCTGGAGCCGATCGGTCAGGTCCAATTGGTCGAACGTATATTTGGTGGCGAGGAAGGGAGTGGCCAGGTCCTCGTAACCGCTACAGACAAGGACCTTCAAATTCGGATTGTCGAGCATCGCCGAGCGCAGGTCGTCGGTGACGTTGAGATATCCGAAACCCCCGCGGCCAAAATCCCACGGCCCGACGCTCTTGCTGAGGACTTTGTAGTCGAGGTCCGACTCATATTTGAGCTGGCGGCGGACGTAATCGTTGAAAGCGCCCGCATAGACCGGCAAATAGCGGGTGAAACTGGGATCATAGTGTGGCTCGGCGGCGGCGGGCTCGGCATCGAGGCCGGTGATCCGCCCATCGTATCGGCCAAGGATCAGCCGTTGATCGTTGAGCAACTGCTTGCGGAACATATCTGGATCGATCCGCAGATTCGCCCTGTCGATCAGATCGGGCGAAAGTCCCGTGTAGCGGGCCAGGTGGGCCACCACATCGTCCCGGGCGTCCTTGGTCAGGGCCGCGCCCTTGGCCAGGGCGTCGAGATATTCGTGCAGGGCGTATTGCTGAACCTCGCCGAGCAACAAATCTTCCTGGGCGGTTTCCAATTTGTGGTGAAAGACGGCGATGGCGGTGTACGACGGCAAATACAGGGCGTAAGGAAGATCGTTGCCATCGGCGGGATTCAGCGTTTCAAAATTCAGCACCGTGGAGATCAGAATAATCCCATTCAGATCGATGCCGTAATCGTTGAGAAGATGCGCGGAGAGGGCTGCGGCGCGGGTGGTTCCGTAGCTCTCGCCGGCGAGGAATTTGGGGCTGTCCCATCGCTCGTATCGGGTGAGATACAGGCGGATGAACTGCCCGACGGATTCCAAATCCTGTTGCACGCCGTAGAAATCGGACGCCTTTTGTCCCTCGGCCGGGCGGCTGTACCCCGTGCCCACCGGATCGATGAAAACCAGATCGCTGGCGTCAAGCCAGGATTGATCGTTGTCGATCAATCCGTGCGGCGGCGGGCCCGGAATTCCGTCGTGTTCCAGGGCCACGCGCTTGGGGCCTGCCGCGCCGAGATGCAGCCAGACCGCCGCGGCGCCGGGTCCGCCGTTGAAGACAAACGTAATCGGCCGATCTTCCGGCCGGGTCGTCGGCTCCTTGGTGTAGGAGACGAAAAAGAAATCGGCGCGCGGCTTGCCCGCTTCGTCCTTCATCGCCATCGTGCCGGCCATCGCCTCGTAGCTGATCTTTGTCCCGCCGACCTTGACCGAATGATGCGTCACGGAAATTTTGTCCTCGGAGGTCGCATGATCGGTGGCTGCCGCATGATCGGTGCGCGTTGTGGGCCGGGTAACGGGCTGCTCCGCCTGTCCCCTGGCCCCCGCCGTTGCAAAAACAATTACCGCCATCGCCATCCACCGCATGCTGTTGACTCCTTCCACCAATCCCAAATCTGAAATCTCAAATTCGCCCCCATGATAGCCGCAACCGGGGTGGGCGTGGTACAGTCCGCCGATATCATGATCGTGACCCAGACCATTTCCGAAGCGCGCAGCGAGCGGGAGAAACTTGGCCGGCTCGCCCTGGTGCCCACGATGGGAGCGCTCCATGCCGGCCATCTGTCGCTCATCGACCTCGCCAGGAAGCACGCCCCCAAGGTGGCGGTGAGTATTTTCGTCAATCCGACGCAGTTCGGACCGCGGGAGGATTTCAACAAATATCCGCGCCCCCTCGAGGCCGACCTGGCCAAATGCCGGGATGCCGGCGTCGATCTGGTGTTCAATCCGCTCGTGGAGCAGATGTATCCGCCCGACGGTTTGGCCGACGTTCACCTTGATATTCCCAGCCTCTCCAGCGTGCTCGAAGGCCGAATACGCCCCAGTCATTTCAAGGGCGTCTGTCAGGTCGTGGCCAAACTGTTCAACATCCTTCGCCCCGAGGTGGCGTGCTTCGGCCAAAAGGATTACCAGCAGTATCTGGTGATCCGCGCGATGGTGGAAGCGCTGAATTGGCCGATCGAAATGGCGTCGGGACCGACCGTTCGCGAGCCGGACGGCCTGGCGATGGGCAGCCGCAATCAATATCTATCCGCCGCCGAACGGGAACGGGGCCTGTCCATCAGCCGCGCCCTCTTCGCCGCTCGCGATGAATTTGCCAAGGGGATTCGCCAGACCAATCGGCTGCTGGCGACGGCTCAGAACATCCTGCTCGATCCCGGCAGCCAGGGCCGCGTCCCGCTGCTCATCGATTATGTGGCGGCAGTCGATGCCCAAACGCTCAAAGACGTCCAGGTCGTTTCCAGCCCAACGTTGCTGGCCGTCGCCGCCCGCGTGGGCAAGACGCGATTGATCGACAACGTCGTACTGATTCCTTGAACCCCTCCGATCCTCTACAATCAGACCCCAATGTTGGTCAAGCTTTTGAAGGCGAAGATTCACCACGCCACCGTCACGATGACCGATGTGAACTATCATGGCAGCATCACCATCGACCGCGATCTGCTGGCCGCCAGCGGGCTCTTGCCCAATGAGGCCGTCATCGTCGCCGATTGCGAGAACGGCAACCGGTTCGAAACGTACGTCATTCCCGGCGACCGCGGCAGCGGAATCATCGGCATCAACGGCGCCGCCGCTCGGCTGTCCCACGCGGGGAATCGGGTCATCATCATGGCGTTCGTCTTGGCCGATCCGTCCGAACTCGAAGGCCATACCTCACGCATCGTGATCGTGAACGAACGGAACCAGGCGATTGAAATAATCAATCAACCGACGGTCAGTTGACTCCATGCTCCAGGAACTTTTCCGCATTCATCTTTTCGGCCATGAATTCCCCATCTATGGCTATGGCCTGATGCTGGTGGTGGCGTTCCTGGCGTGCCTGAAAACGTCGCAATGGCTGGGGGAGCGCAAGGGCATCCGGCCCGAATTGTTCGTGGATGCAACCCTCATCGCACTGGCGTCGGGCCTCATCGGGGCGCGGCTGTGCCATGTGCTGGAACATCTCCATGAATACACGCGCGGCGATCTGAGCCTCGCGCAGAACCTTCGCAACATCGTCAACACGCGCGAAGGCGGATTGACGTTTTACGGCGGATTCCTGCTGGCCACGCCCTGCTGCATCATCTACGCGCTTCTCCGCCGCGTCTCGATTCTTTTGGGAATGGATATTGTCGCCCCGGTGGTCATGATCGGGCTCGGCTTCGGGCGAATCGGCTGCTTTCTGAACGGCTGCTGCTACGGCGAGCAGTGCAACGTGCCCTGGGCCGTGCGGTTTCCTTATTTCTCCAACGTGTACATCGAGCAATATCAGCAGGGAAGACTCGTGGCCCCGATGGAACTTCAAAGCCCGCGCGGCCTGATGAACCCGCATATCCCCCCGATCAGCACCGACCCGAATCTCCGCGCCAAGGCGGCGGCCGTCTCCGCCCTGCCGGTTCATCCGACTCAGCTCTACAGCGCCTTCACCGCGTTCCTTCTGTGCGGCCTGCTGATCGCGTACCTGGGTCTTCCGCACGCCGACGGACGGGTCTTCGCCCTGATGCTGATTCTGGAGGGCGTGGCGAGATACGTGCTGGAAATGATCCGCGTCGAGCCGAGCGTCGTCACCCTGCGCGTTCACGGACAGTTGTACGGCTTGAGCATCAGCATGGTCCTTGGAGTGATCGTTGCGGTGGCGGGCATCCTCATGTGGAAATTGATCGGCCGAAAGTCGCGATCGGGAATTCAACTTGATGGAACGGCGCCCAGCGGCCAATATCGCCAAGCCTCGGGCGATTAATTACCCCTGAAATCCCCCTCCGGATTCGCCGCCATTTCATCCGGCGCCAGTTCCAACAACTCAATTGCGTTAAGGCACCACTGCGCTGTGCTGTTCGTTGAAACGCCGTCGATTTCATCAATCGGCTCAGGAACAGCCGCGCCCGTTGCCGGATGCGAATCAAAACGCATCGGCCACGCCAGGAATTGCCGCCAGGCCCGAGCGCCCTCCTTGGAATCCTTGGCGGCGTAGGCCGCGTACGCAATCAGCCGCGCGCTATCCGGGTCCCCGCGGGGGGTTTTCTGGCAGTACGCCAGCCACGCCGCCGTCCATGCAGGGTCGTCGATGACCGGAATGATCTCGAAATTCAATTCCGGCCCGCCAAACAGCGGCAGCAGCGACGGAGTCCTTTTGTCATTCGTCAATCGATGCAGCGTTCGCGTCTTGGGGTCGTATCCGAAATTTTCGCCCGAAGAGATCCCGTTCGGCATGTTCGTGATGCTGTTCATCCCGGCCAGGATTCGATCCCGGTATCTTGTCTCGCCCGTCCTTTCCCAGGCGGCCCACCAGTTGCTCGCCATCGCAAACCAATCCGGTCCGATGCGAAAATGCGTGGGATACTCGTGCTCCCCTGAAATCCCCGGCAGCTTGCGAAGCGGATCGAGCTGGTCCTGGTCGGCGTCGATTTCCTCGTTCATCAGATCGCCGGTGCGCTCATCCGTCGTGAGGTAATAGTAAAACCGCTTGAACAGCGATTGGCTGATGCGCAGTTCCTTCGCCCCGTCACCCCAGTGCCGCACGTTGTGCCGCGAACCCAGCCCCTTCCACGGCCCGATGTGATAGACATCCACTTCCTGGCTCTGACGGGTGATCGCCTCGGCCATGTGATAAACGTCCGCTCTTCCCGAGCGCAAAAAGCTGTACCAAAGCCAGAGGTTCGGGGCCAATTCCGTGTTGTCCCAGGCAAATCCGCCGACGTCGTATTTCCATTCGTGGCGAGCGGTGTCGTAGCTATGCATCACATCGCCGAAATCCCAGAACCCATACCATCGCCGCTGCCGCACCTGTCCCTGGTAAAATACGATCGCCTTATCCAGTTGGTCCTCGAGCCATTGCCTCCCCCGGGTCGATCGGTCCGGAAGGCTCCACAATCCGAAAACGGGGATCGCGTGATAATACTCCGGCGAGCAGACCAGCAGCGCGTCCTGCTGATCCGCCCGGGCCTGTTGCAAAAGCCCTTCATCGCTTGGCACGTCCCGAAATGGACGCAGTGTCAGCTCGCTGGTGCGCGCCACGCCATAGGCGCTGCTGAATCCCGGCTGAACATCCTCGTAGGACGCTTCCAATCCGTGGGCGGCGGTATCGTAGTGCCGCAGGTCCATCGCCGGCGCATCCGGCGACCAAAGCCACGCCGTCAGCTCCGCGACATCCTTGCTTGCGCCGTCGATCTCCAATTCCGTGGGGCAAAGTTGCCAGAAGTTTTTCAGATCGATCGACAGCCCGCCGGACACGTCCCCCACGAACGCCAGGCCCATCGCCCGTTTCCCCCCCACCGCGCTGATCCAGGCGCTTTTCTGATTCGTGCGCTTCTGAATCGTGAAACCATCAGGCGTAAGCTGCGTGAGCTTGTACGCATCCCACACCGCCATTTGCCGCACGTTGGCGCCCATCGGCATTTGATTTAGATTCGCAACCCTCTTGCCCGCGATCTGCCGCTGATACATCTCGGGATGCGGGTCCCTTCGCCCGGCGATGAGTCGAACCGGCTCGGCAAATAAACCCTGGTCGCCCGCCAGCCGTACGTGCCGGTTTTGAAATTCCTCGCGCATCGGCACATCAAATCGGATGCCCAGGCCGCGGATAAAATCCTTCTCCTGATCCCCGTCGAAAATGAATGTGTGCACCATTCGCACGGAGTTGCTGCCGGCATAGAAATACAACCGAACGACAAACGGCAGCCAGGTCCGATCGCTTTGGGCGAAGCGGTGTTTCCCCTCGATCCTCACCACCACTCGCACAGGCCCAATCTGCTCCACCGTCGCCGACGCGATCTCGCTTGAAAAATCCTTTACGGCCAGAACCTGCCTCGCCTCCCAATCCGATCGATCTTCCACCTGCCCCACCAGCCGGCCATTTTTCGCGACGATCCTCTCGCCCAGCGAAATCGACTCGACGATATTTCCGCCTTTTCGCCCGATTCGCCAGGTCGATTGGCCATTGCCGATCTCAATGGCATCCTCGCTCTGATTGACGGCGATTGACGACTGCGGCGCGGCCGGGGTCCCGCCGGGCTTGAGATTCAGCCTATTCCCCTCCTCTTCCCCCCCTGCCGCCGCGAATCCCGTCCACTTGATCGACCCATCCGGCCAATAGGCCAGCGGCCAAGCCTGGAGCGCGAGGTTATTCCCGTGCGCATCGGTCAGGCTGAAGGTCGTATCTTTTTGAATCTTCCCCCGCGGCCAAGGCACGCCCCAGCTCACGCCCTCGGCGACCGATGGCGCCGATCCCTCCAGCCAATGCAAATCCACTCCGCGCGATAGATCCAGGATTTGGGTTGCCACGGAGGGCGGCGCAGCGGGCAGCGTCGTCGCCCGTTGCGGCGGAACCTGTCCCGAGCAGCCCCCCAGGACAAACGCCATCATCAAACCCAACCATGGCCGTTTGATATTCATCATTGCCATCCCAGGTGCAAAACAATCCAGAGAACCCAAAGAATCGCGCCGGCGATCAGCCAACACCCGAAAAAACCGGCGACGTCGTTCATGGTCCAGCGCGTAAATTGCCAATTCGATTTCGGCAGGAGCCTTTTATGGTCGAACCGATGCGGCATTCGATCGCTCAGCTCGACCTCGCGCTGATCCAGCTCCGGCGCCGGCGCGATGGGGGTGCGCATCTTGGCGAAAAATCGATCCGCGCGCTCTAGTTCATCCGGCTTGGTCAGCAGACTTAGAGCCATCAACAGCACAAACGGAAACAGCCCGTCAAACGCCCAGCGCACCGTCGTCATCTGGGCCTGTGAAAACCGTTGCACCGGCACGCCCAGCAGGTGCAGCGAATAGTTCTCCACGTTAAACCGGCCGATTCCCTCCAGCGGCGAATGCGGATCGGCCGGATTCGTCCGAACAATTTGATCGAAGAAGACGGCCGATCGCGGCGTTTCCAACATCAGGGCCGGCAGCCGCCGAAATCCCGGCGTCTGGGGCAATGCCCTGGGCACGAATCCCATGGCCACAATCCAGATCACCAGGCCGATCAGGATCGACCTCGCCGTCAACCTCCGCCAGAACAGGATCAGGAAAATCGCCGCCCCGAAAAATGTATTGAACGTCACCAGGTCGGTGTAGGCGGAGACGACATCCGACATGCACATCGCAAAGATCACCGCGACGACCAGCACGCCCGCGATCGCCCACCGGCCCGCTCGCAGATAGTGTGCGTCCGATTGGTCTTTGACCATCGGCTCATACACGTTCCGCGTTGCCAGCCCCGCCACCGACACCGCATACACCCCCACCGACGGCATATGCCCCAGCAGAAGACCCGACAACATCAGCCCAAAAAGTCCCGGCCCAAGAAGTGCATGCGACAGCGTACCCCAGACGTTATCCGGGTCCGCGAGGCGCAGCCTTCCCTGAAACACCGCGATGCCGATCAACCCGCACACCATCCAGGCGATCAGCACCAGCCGCTTGGTGAATCCACCCGAGATCATTCCGAAGCGGGCCGTGCTTTCATCCCTGGCCGACCCGGCGGTCGACATGTTGTGCAGCAGCCCGACGATCTGCACGAGGCTGGCGAACGTGATCGCCAAAACCGTGTGCCACGCCGTATCGCCGGTCAGGTGAAACAGATGCGCCGGCACACTGGCGTGGAGCCCGCTGAACCCGCCGATGCGATGCAACCCGACCGGAATGAGCAGCATCGACATGACCAGAATGAGAAGCCCCTGCACCGCATCGGTGATCGCCGCGGCGCGCAGCCCGCCGAGCACGATATAAATCCCGACAATCGTCGAATACGCCGCGTAAAACGGCAGCGGCTTCACGTACGATACGAACGATGGCAGCTCGGCGCGCTTGCTGAGGTTGTCCAGATACTTGAACCGCTCCGAGCCGCTCAGGTCCAACTGTCCATTTTCGATCCGGGATTTAAGGTCGCGATATTCGTTGTATTGGGCGATCTGCCGACGGTCCGTCTCGGAATAGTCCGATTCCGGCTTGACGATCATCGCCTGCGCCACCTTGAAAGCGTAGAAGTTGCCCATCCCCATGGTGAACAGCGCCATGAAAATGTTGAACGCGGCGTAGGCGCTGGCGAGGGCTTTGCTGTTGAATCGATCGACAAACAGATCGCCCATCGTGATCAGCCGCGACCGCCGCCACCAGGGTTGGATGAACCAGAAGAACGGCGTGATGAACAGGGTCTGAAATCCGAACCAAATCCCGCCGGCCCCGTTTTGGTAGACCGCCGTGGAGACGGTCACCGCGCCGGTGGAATCGGTGGCGTTGCCGAAATTCAAAAAGAATTGCAGCGCCCGGCCCAGCTTTCGGCCGCCGAGATAAAAATCGGTCTCTTTCCTGACGCTGCGGGAAACAACAAAACCGATCCCCAGGATCGCCGCCAAAAACAACAGAATGATCCCCGCGTCCCAGACGTTCAATCCCCAAATCATCACCGCCATCTGGGTCATGCTGCTCGCCGTTGCCTTGAATCGCACAGATGCCGCCGGATAATTTACCATCGATGCGAAGCGCCGCGCCGCCTGTTTCGATCCAAGGGTTGATCCTCGGATTTACCTTGATGCTGGCGGCCATCGTACAAGCCGCCCCCGATCCGAGCGACGGCAAACAGCACCCATTCGCCGCCGGTAACAATCAATTTACCATCGACGGCCAGCCCATTGAAATCATCGCGGGCGAAATTCATCCGTCGCGCATTCCTTACCAATTCTGGGAAGATCGCATCAGAAAAGCCCGGGCCATGGGACTGAACGCCGTCGGCATCTCTATTTTCTGGAACCAGATCGAGCCCGCCGAGGGCCAATTCAACTTCGACGACAACAACGACGTTCGCCGCTTCGTGAAGCTTTGCCGGGACAACGGCCTTTGGGTGGTCCTCCGGCCCGGGCCGTACGTTTGCGCCGAAACGGAATTCGGAGGATATCCCGCCTGGCTGCTGAAACATCACCAGATCAAACTCCGCTCGGGCGATCCCCAATTCATGAGCTATTGCCGCGATTACCTGAATGCCCTGCACGATCAGATCGGCGATCTTCAGGTCACCCACGGCGGGCCAATCCTCCTGATCCAGATGGAAAACGAATATGGCAAGATTGACAAATATCTGGCCGATCTGAAACAGGCATTCATCGACGCCGGCTTCGATGCCCAGCTTTTCACCTGCGATCACAGCGGGCCGGTCTGGAACAAACTCAGCGGCCTGCCCGGAATTCTGCGCGCCACCAACGGCCTGCCCAATTCGCAAAAACTCGACCTGGCCAAAAAAGTCGCCGGCGGGTATCCCGTTTACGGATCGGAGGTTTACACCTCCTGGTACTCCGTCTGGGGCGACGGCGTGGGTGGACCTAAGGGCAAGGCCAAGCCTGTGCCGCTTCAGATTACCGACACGCAATGGCTGCTCGATCGCCATCTCTCTTTTTGCTATTACCTGTTCGACGGTGGGACGAACTTCGGATTTTCCAACGGGGCCAACGGCTCTCAGCCCGTTCAAACCACCTACGATTACGACGCCCCGATCGATGAACTTGGTCGCGTCACGCCGAAATTCACCGCCCTGCGGGAACTGTTCATCCAGGAACTGCACATCCATCCTCCGCCCATCCCGCCTGATCCGCGAGTCATCGAAATCCCTCCGTTCAAAGTCGCGAATTGCCGACCGCTGCTCGATTGCCTGACGAAACCGACACTCACCTCCGATGATGTCGTGACGATGGAAGACCTCGATCAATCCTACGGCCTGATCCTCTATCGCAAGACGTTCCCCGCCGGCATCAAAGGCAAGCTCGATTTGAAAAAGGCCCTGGACTATTCCATCGTCATGATTGACGGCCAAGTCGTCGGCCAAGCCTTTGAGCCATTCGGAGCGAGCAGTTTCGAGATGAATCTGGACCACCCCGGCTCGTGCACGTTGGACGTTCTGGTCTACAACCTCGGCCGCAACAGCGTCGGCATCAACCCATCCATCAGCCGAAAGGGCCTGAACGAAAACCCAACTCTCGACGGCCGGGAGCTGAAAGGTTGGCAGATTTTCTCTTTGCCGATGGACGATCCGCGCAAAGTTCTCACCCTCCAAACCGCCGCAGCCGATCCGCCGCCGCTCGCGCCGGCGATTTACTCCGGTTCATTCACCCTCGCGAATGTGGGTGAAATTTATCTCGACATGCGAAACTGGAATTTCGGCGTCGTTTGGGTCAACGGCCACAACCTCGGCCGATACTGGAACGTCGGCGCCGACCGCAGTCTGTATCTTCCCAGCGTCTGGCAAAACAAGGGCGACAACCAGATCATCATTCTTGAACTAGCCGGCCCGCCGAAAAGCACGCAGATTCAAGGCGTTGCGAATCTGATCCAGGAGCCGGCCCAACCCTTCCGGCCGTATCCACCTCGTTGACGACCCTGCCTCCGCGGTTCAATTTTTCCGATGCGGGTGCAAAAACGGTCTGTTTGACCTCACTAAAAATCAAACTGATCGATATTGTCCCTGTCGAACGTGAACGGCACGCCCAGCAGAACATTGTCGCCGCGCACCTCGATCTTCCCCAGCCTTCCGGCTTCCAGCGACGAATCGCCCGGCCGCAATGTGCCGTTCTTCACCGCCTCGGCCGCGTACACCGTCAAATATCCCAAATCCATCGTGTTCCACAGCACCACCGCCTGCGTGATCCCTTCGTGAACGTATTGCTTGTTTTCATTCGGCAGGCCAAGGCCGACGACTTTGACATCCGTCCGACCCGATTGCTTCACCGCCTCCGCCGCCCCGGGGACCGCCGGCGAGCAGATCGCCATGATCAGCTTCACGTTCGCCTCGGCATTCAGCACCGACTGGGCCTGGTCAAACGCTTTGTTCTGCATATCATCGCAGGGCCGAAGCGTCGCCATCTTGATCTCCGGATATTTCGCCGCCCGCCGCGCCTCGATGTATTTCAGCCACTCATTTTGATTCGCCGCCGTCAGCGACGAGGTAATGATCGCGAATTCACCCTTTCCTCCCATCGCCTTGGCCGCGTCGTCCATCAGGATATTTCCGATTCCCTCGGGCGTTGCCTGATTGACGAAAAAGTCGCGGGCATCGCTCTGGGCGTCGGCATCGAATGTCACCACCTTGATCCCCGCCTGCCGGGCCTTGCGCAGAACCGTGGACAGCCCCTCCTTGTTCTCGCACGACACGGCAATCACGTCCACGCCGCGCGTGATCCACGTCTCGACGATCTCATTCTGCTTGGCCGGGTCCGGATCGGTGGGACCATCCCAGATCAGGTTGATGCCCAATTCCCGGGCCGCCTCTTCGGCTCCTTTGCGGCAGGCAATGAAATAGGCGTTGCCCTTGCTCTTGGGCATCATCGCGATGGTGAGGGACTTCGCGGCGACCGGGGCGGCGCGGCCGTCCGACGCCGTCCCAAGGCTGCGCAGCAGAAGAAAATTCCCGGCGGCGACGATCAAAGCCGCCGCCAGAATCACCACGCACAACACCGCAAGTTGCGAATTCTTCATGTTCAGTTCCTCCGCGCCATGCCGCAAGCGCGTTGTTTGCGGGCGGCGCCGCCAATCGGCGCCAATGGCCACCAACAATAATGCCCCGGTCAGGATTCCCGCCAGTTCCGGCGGTAGATCCGCCAGCCTCAGCCCATTTTGCAAAATCGCGATGGCGAACAACCCCAATAGCGTGCCGGTTATGCTCCCTCGCCCGCCGAAGATCGACGTGCCCCCCAGCACCACCGCCGTGATCGCCGACAGTTCGTATCCGGTCCCGGCATCGGCTGTGGCCTGGCCAAAGCGAGCGACGTAAATCACCGCCGCCACCCCCGCCGCCAGACCCGAAAGCACGTAAACCAACGCCACACGCCGCTGGACCGGAATGCCGGCATGGCGCGCTCCTTCCGGAGAATATCCGATGGCGGAGAGCGTCCGGCCAATCGCGCTGCGGTGCAACAGGACCCAGAATCCCACCGCCGCCGCCAGAAAAATGGGCAGTTGCACGGGAATCCATCGCCAGAAATAACCCTGTCCGAGGTAAATGAAGCTCGCGGGAAAATTCGTGAAATTGTCCACCCCGCGCGTGATTCCCTCGGCCAAGCCTCGCAGCAGCGAATAGGATCCGAGCGTGACGATCAGCGGGGGTATCCTCAGGCGCGTGATCAGCAGGGCGTTCAAGGCGCCCGCGGCCGCGCCCATCGCCACCGCCGCCGCCGCCGCGGACCACGGGTCCAGGCCGCCGTCACGCCAGAGTTTTCCGAACACCACCGCGCACAGCCCCAGCAGCGACCCGACCGACAGATCGATGCCGCCCGTGACGATCACCGCCGTCGCAGCCAGCGCGAGCAGGCCCAATTCCGTGCTGATCCGCAGATTCAGAAAGAGGTTGTCCCACGTGAGAAAATTCTTGCCGATGATCGAAAAGACCAGGATTTCCAGCAACACCAGCGCGCCGAGAATCGCCTGCTGCCCGATGCGCAGCGGATTCGACGGCGAGGGAGCCTTGGCCGCGAAGCTCGTCATGCGACGCGTTTCCTTCGCCGGGTAAATCCGTCCGACGCCACCGCCGCCAGGATGATGGCGCCCTCTATGGCCTTGTCCCACTGCGCCTGTCGGGTCAGAAACACCATCGCGACGCCGAGGGTGCCGAGCAGCGCCACGCCGATGAGACTGCCCACCATGGTCCCGCGGCCGCCGGAGATGGCGGCGCCGCCGACCACCACGGCGGCGATGGTCTGGAGTTCCATTCCCGCCCCAGTCTTTGGATCGACTTCCGCGAACCGCACGGTTTGCAGCAATGCGGCAACCCCCACCAGCGCCCCCATGAGCGCGAAGACGCCGAATATCACCCGCCCCGGCCTGATGCCAGAAAGCCTGGCCGCCTCCTGATCCGAGCCCACCGCGTACACCTTCCGCCCCGCCGACAACCAGCGCGCACCCCAGGCGAACGCAATAAATATCGCAATCGCGATAATAACGACCAACCACTGGCCCGTTGCTTGCGATTGGCCGAACCATTGAAACCGGGCCGGCAAATCCGCGACCATTTCACCCTGCCGGGCCCAGGTCAGCCCTTGACGGAAGATCACCATCGTCGCCAGAGTCACGACGATCGAGGGCAACCCAAGTGCCCCAACCAGCGCGCCGTTCAGCGCCCCCATCGCCACCCCCGCGGCAAGCGTCGCGCCAATCACCACCGGCATCGGCATTCCAGCCCGGGCCAGCAACCCCGCCGCAACGGCGCAAATCGAAAACTGCGATCCCACCGATATGTCGATCTGCCGCGCGACAATCACCAGCGTCATCCCGATCGCCACGACCAGGGCTGGAGCGGCGCTGACCCAGGTATCGCGAAACTGGACCTGGAAAAATCTCGGCGCCGCCAGCGCCAGCACGAGCAGCAGCGCCAGATACGCCGCAGCCACCGACAGCTCGCGTTTGTATGTCCCGATCTTGAAGCTCACGCCAGGGCCTCCGACGCGGCGTGTCCCAGCGCCATCTCCAGCACCTTTTCCTGATTTGCCTCGGCCTGATCCAGTTCGCCAACGATCGATCCGCCGCGCATCACGGCGATCCGATCGCTCCAGCCGAGGATTTCCGGCAGCTCGGAAGAAATCATCAGGATCGCCAGTCCTCGCCCGGCCAATTCGCTCATCAGGCGATGTATCTCCGCCTTGGCGCCGACGTCGACGCCCTGCGTGGGCTCATCGAGAATCATGACCGTCGGCTCCGTCGCCAGCCAGCGCGCCAGCGCTACTTTCTGCTGATTCCCGCCGGAAAGCTGGCCGACCGGCGCGTCCAGCGACGGCGTTTGGGTTCCCAGCCGCTCGACGAATGCGCCGGTGATCTGCCGCTCGCGGGCGAGATCCAGCAATCCCGCGCGAGAGATTTGCCGGAGGATTGCCAGCGTGGTGTTGGCGGCCACGGGCATTTCCAGGATGACTCCATATCGCCGCCGATCCTCGGGAACGTACGCGATTCCCAGCCGGACGGCTTTTGCCGGCGAATCGATCCGGACGGATTTGCCGCGGACAAAAATCTCTCCTCGATCGGCGGGGGTCAGCCCGAAAAGAACGCGGGCCAATTCCGATCTTCCCGCGCCAACCAGCCCGGCCAAGCCCAGAATCTCCCCGCTCCGCAAACGGAGGTTGATTCCCCGCACCCCCGATTCTCCACAAGAGAGGTCCTTCGTCTGTAGAACCACATCTCCGAGCGGCGCGGCGGCCTTGGCAAACACGTCGGACAATTCACGCCCAACCATCATCCGGATCAACTCCGCCGTAGCGGCTTCGGCCATCGCGCGCGTCCCGACGCATTTGCCATCGCGCAGCACGGTGACGCGATCGGCGATGACCGGCAGCTCGTCCATTCGATGAGAGATGTAGATCATTCCGACGCCTTGTTGCTTCAATTGCCGGATCACGCGAAAGAGGTTTTCGACCTCGCGGTGGGTCAGTGAGCTGGTGGGCTCGTCAAGGATGAGAATTTTCGCTTCCGCGCCCAGAGCGCCGGCGATCTCCACGATTTGTTGCTGCGGCATCGTCAGATCGCGCACCAGCGCGTCGCATGAAACATCCGCCCCGATTCGTCCGAGCAATTCCCGCGCGCTGGCGCGGCGCCTTCCCCATCGAACCAACCGCCACGGCTCCCCCGACTTCACCCGCAGGGCCATGTTTTCGGCAACGCTCAGGTCTGGAAACAGCGCCGGCTGCTGATAGATCGCGGCAATCCCCAACCCACGCGACAGGCTCGGATCGTTGCGAGCCAGGACCGCCCCGCCAAGCTGAATCGACCCGGAGTCCGCCTGCACTGCGCCGGTAATGATCTTGATGAGCGTGGATTTTCCGGCCCCATTCTCCCCCACCAAGGCGTGAACCTCGCCCGCGTTTAGCTCAAACGAAACGCCTTCCAGCGCACAAACTCCGCCGAAACTTTTGCAAATCGAGGTTAATTGGAGCAGTGCTCCAGGCATTGGATTCATTTTATGAGAATCAATGAGAACTTTGGAGGTTTAGCTCGATGCATTTCGCCCGCAACGTTTTGCACGATCATCGTAACCCCATGATTCGTCGCCCTTTCAATCCAAACTTGAACCGCAGAGCACGCGGAGAACGCGGAGAAGAACTAAGAAAAGCTCGTTCTTATACTTCTTCTCCGCGTTCTCCGCGTGCTCTGCGGTTCAATTAGACCTTGAAATTAAAGAGCTCGCGTGGCTAATGAAAGAATGTTGCCAATGACCCGGTGTTGGGGGAATCACTGCAACTTCCATGGGAATTGCTATATCGATTGTGGTAATTGTTGGGCGGCTGGCTATAATCTTATTCAGCTTTGCGGGTTCCCCGCCCAATGAAGTCTGCGTTGGCAGTTTTTTTTAGCTGGAGTGGGTCGCGTGAACGACGGTGTTAAATCCGTGGCATTGGTGGGTATAGGCGGTTACGGAAACGCTTATGTGAAGGAGTTGCTCGACCGCCAATTGGCAGGCGGGATTAAGTTTGTCGCCGCGGTCGATCCCGCGCCCCAGCGGTGCGAACATCTGTCGGAAATTCGCGACCGCGGAATCCCTCTCTTTGCTTCACTGGAAGATTTTTCCCGCCGGGGCCGAGCCGATCTGGTCATCCTCGCCACGCCGATTCAGTTGCATTGCGAGCAGGCTTGTCTTGCGATGGACCTTGGGTCGCATGTTCTTTGCGAAAAGCCGCTGGGGGCGCATCCCGAGCAGATCCGACGGATGGTCGAGGCGCGCGATCGCAATCGGCGGCAATTGGCGATTGGCTATCAATGGTCATTCTCGCCGGAGATTCAGCAATTGAAACGCGACATTTCCGCGGGCCGCTTCGGCCGGCCCAAACGCCTCAGAACCGGCGTCTATTGGCCGCGCGACGAGAAATATTACCGCCGCTGTCCATGGGCCGGCCGCCAGCGAGACGGCGACGACCGCCTGGTCTTGGACAGCCCCGCAAATAATGCCTGCGCCCATCAACTGCACAACATGTTCTTTGTGCTGGGCAAAGCCGCCGATCGCAGCGACTGGCCGACCACCGTCACGGCCGAGCTCTACCGCGCCTATGCCATCCAGAATTACGACACGGTTGCGCTGCGCTGTCGCACCGAGCAAGGGGCAACCGCGCTCTTCATCGCCAGCCATGCCACGCAACACAAGCGCGATTTGGTCTTCCGATACGAATTTGAGGACGCCATCGTGCATTACGGACAGTTCGATGATTGCATCGTGGCCGAGCCGCGCAACGGCTCCCGGATCAATTACGGCTCGCCGCCCTTGGGCGACTTGTCGCACAAGCTTTCCGAAGTTCTGCAATCGATCCGCAGCGCGCAGCCCGTGGCCTGCGGCCCCGAGGCGGCCGGCGCCCAAACCGCCTGCGTTTACGCCGCCCAGCAGTCCATGCCGAACATCATCGATTTTCCCGGCGATCTGGTGGTCGTGGAGGGCGCTCCCGGCGAACGTCGGAGGTATGTCACGGACCTGGAAAAAACGCTGGACCAATGCTACGAACAGTTCAGTCTTCCCAGCGAGCTTGGCATTGCCTGGTCGGGGCCTGGCGCGGAAGTCGCCGTGACCGGCCCGTTCCCCGCCGGCGATTCAGCCGCCTCGGGATGCGTTGCTCCCAAGGGCTGATGGTGAGCAAAACAGTGCCGCCTCCGGCTGGAATTGAATTAGCCGGCCGATATGATCAGGCGCTGGGGAGGAAGGATCGCTATGACCCATCGACTGTCGTGGTGGTGCGTCGCGCTGGCGGTGATGTTTCTCGCGCCGGGCTGCAATAAGAGCGATACTTCAGCCACCGCGGGCAAGAAGATAAGGCTCGCCTTCGTCACCAACAACGCCGCGGATTTTTGGACCATCTGCCGCGCCGGCTGCAACAAGGCCGCCCAGGAGAATCCCAACATCGAGGTTGATTTCCAGATTCTCGGCGACGCCACCGCCGCGGGTCAGAAGCGCGTTCTCGACGATCTGCTGGCGCGCGGCGTCGATGGAATCGCGATCAGCCCGGTCGATCCCGCCAATGAAACCCCCATGCTCAACGACGCGGCCAAGCACGCGACGATTTTTTGCGCCGACAGCGACGCCGCCGACAGCGATCGCGCCTGCTACATCGGCACCAACAATGTCGAGGCGGGCGCTCAAGCCGGCGGCTTGATCAAGGAAGCCCTGCCCAATGGCGGAAAGATCATCCTCTTCGTCGGCACGCTCGACGCGCAGAACGCCAAGGACCGCCTCAGCGGCATCAAGCAGGTCCTCGGCCCGAACATCCAGATTCTGGACGTTCGCACCGATGAAACCGACCGCGCCCGCGCCAAGGCCAACGTCCAGGACGCCCTCGTGAAGTACCCTGATGTCGCCTGCCTCGTCGGTCTCTGGAGCTACAACGGTCCGGCCATCCTGAACGCCGTCCGCGACGCCGGCAAGAATGGCCAGGTGAAGATCGTCTGTTTCGACGAGGAGGACGAAACGCTCGCGGGCGTCAGGAGCGGCGACATCTATGCCACCGTCGTCCAGCAGCCCTTTGAATTCGGGCGTCAGTCCATGCTCAACCTGGCCAAGGTCATCGGCGGCGACAAATCGGTTATTCCGGACACCAAGCAGATTTTCATTCACACCCTCGCGATCAAGAAGGACAGCGTCGATGAATTCCAGACGAACCTGAACAAGCTCCGCGGCCGCACGTGATTTTGTTTTTTAGGCGCGCCCCCTGGGCCACGCCTCCATGCTTTTCAAATGACTTCATCCCCCATTCTTCACCTGAAAGGCGTCTCCAAGCGCTTCCCCGGCGTGGTGGCGCTGTCCGGCGTCTCGCTTGAAGTGAACCGCGGCGAGGTCGTCGCCCTCATCGGCGAAAACGGAGCCGGCAAAAGCACGCTGATGAAAATCCTCGGCGGCATCCACCAGCCGGACGAAGGCCAGATTTTCATTGACGCCCGGCCGGTTTTCATCCGCTGCGTTTCCGATGCGGTGGCGATGGGGATCGGCTTCGTTCACCAGGAGTTGAGCAACCTGGACAACCTGGAGGTGGCGGCCAATATTTTCCTCGGTCGCGAGGCGCTCTGGGGCGGGCCGCTGAAACTGCTCGACCGCAAGGCCATGATCGCCGCCAGCCGGCCCTACCTGCGCCGTCTGGATTTGGACATCGATCCGCGCACGCCGCTGGCAGCGCTTTCACTTGCCCGGCAACAACTCGTCGAGATCGCCAAGGCCCTTTCTCAGAACGCTCGCATTTTGGTCCTGGACGAGCCGACCAGTTCCCTCACGGCGGGTGAAACATCGCGGCTGCTGGCGACGGTGCGGGAACTCGCCAAGCAGGGCGTCAGCATCATCTACATCTCGCATCGCCTGGGGGAGATTTCGCAGGTGGCCGATCGGGTGGTCGCCCTCCGTGACGGCCGCAACGCCGGCGAACTGCCGCACGACCAGATCACGCACGACAACATGGTTCGCCTCATGATCGGGCGCGATCTCCGGAGTTTTTACGTGCCCGGCGTCGGCCGCCATCGCCCCGCCCGGTTGCAGGTGAAAAATGTCCGCACCTCGGCGTGGCCCGCGCGGTCCGTGAGTTTCGACGCCCGCGGCGGGGAAATCCTCTGCCTTGCCGGCCTGGTCGGCGCGGGAAGGTCGGAACTGGCCGAATCCATCTTCGGCGTCCGGCCGCTGCTCGGGGGCGAGGTGTGGCTCGATGGATCGCCGCTGACGATTCGCCATTGTCGCCACGCCATCGCCGCGGGGATTTTTCTCGTCCCGGAAGACCGGCGAAAAACCGGCCTGGTCACCTCCATGACCGTCCGCGAGAACATCACCCTTCCGGGCCTGTGGAACTACACGCGGGCCGCCCTGATCAGCCGCCGCGCCGAAGCCGTGGCGGCGCGCCGGCAAATCGATGCCCTGAGCATCCGCGCCCCGGGCGTGGAAACCCGCGTCATGAACCTCAGTGGGGGAAACCAGCAGAAGGTCGTGCTCGCCAAATGGCTCGCCCTGACCCCCAGCGTCCTGATCGTCGATGAGCCGACGCGCGGCGTCGACGTCGGCGCCAAGGCCGAAATATACCGGCTCCTGCGCGCCCTGGCCGATAAAGGCGTGGCCGTGATCCTCATCTCCAGCGACATGGAAGAGGCGCTGGGCATCAGCGACCGCATCGCGGTGATGCACGAGGGCGCCATCGCCGGCATAATCGATCGTCCGGATTTTTCTGAAGAGAACGTGATGAACCTGGCCTTCGGAAAAACCGCCGCCTGATTGTTTTTCGCGCCGCCCGCTTGCACTGGGTCTGTCGCAGCGCGACGCGCGGTTCTCTCTATGAAAAAAGAACTTGGCATCGGCGCCCTGCTCCTGATCGTATGTGCCACCGTCGCATTCATGAACCCTCGCTTCATCTCCCCCACCAATCTGCGCAACCAGGGTCAACTCATCGGCATGTATGGCATCTTCAGCATCGGCCTGGGAATCATCATCATCACCGGCGGCATCGATTTGTCCGTCGGTTCCATGTTTGCCCTCGAGGGAGTGGCCCTTTCGATTCTGCTCGTCGAGAGACATTGGCCCTGGCCGCTGGCGGTCCTGGCGGTCATTGCCGGCGTGGTCATGCTGGGGGTTTGGCATGCCTTTCTCATCACCAAGATCCGCATCCAGCCGTTCATTGTGACGCTTTGCGGCCTTTTGATTTACCGAGGCTTGGCGCGGGACCTTGCCAATGACGAGACAAAAGGGTTCGGCAGCAACAATTTTGGCCTGCTCAGGACGCTTGCCAGCGGCTCCGTCGGAAAGGTATTCAGCCCGCTTGCCGGAAGTTTCATTGGAAACGTGCCGACGCCTTTTGTTCTGCTGTTGATTGTGGCCCTCATCATGTGGGTTGCCCTCCACCATTCCGTTTACGGCCGGTATTTGTATGCCGTCGGGCGAAATGAAGAGGCGGCTCGATATTCGGGCATCAATACCAAGCTGGTCATCGGCAGCGCCTACGCGCTTTCGATGTTCCTGGCCGCGATTTCCGGAATTCTCTTCGCGTTCTACACCAATTCCATCTCGCCAAGCTCGCACGGAAGTTTTTATGAGCTTTTTGGAATCGCCGCCGCGGTGGTCGGCGGATGCAGCCTTCGCGGCGGCGAAGGATCCATCCTTGGAATTATTCTCGGTACGGTTCTGCTTCAGGTGCTGCAAAACATTGTGAATCTGGAAGGCATCAAGAGTTCGCGCACGTATGAGTTTTTGGGAGGCGTCATCCTGGCCGCCGCAATTCTGGACGAGATTTTTGGAGCGCGCCTGGCGCAACGGCCAGCGGCCGTCCGGGACGCGCCTTCCGCCAGCGTGCCCGGCGGCGCCCCGCCTGTCGAATCAAAGTAACCGGCCCAGCCCCTCGGCTCGCACCGCCCATTTCCCGTCGCGCCCAAAGGCCCCCGCCCTCGCCATCATTGCCACTGCCGCCAGCAGACCGCCGTTGGCAGGCAAATACGCACTCAGCCCAGGCTGCTGATACACATGCCCGTTGGGCAGATAACGGTTCTTCGGCGAATCAATCATCAGCGCCCGGATCGCCAATTCCCCTTCGCCCAACTTCGCCGCCGTCATCGCCGCCATCGGAAAATCCCAGCCCCAGCACCGGTCCCACTGCCAGACATCCAGCACCTTCCGCAACGACCGTCGCATCGTCTCGGGATCCACTTCGTCGCCCCTCTGCATTCCGTACGCCCCCAGCAGCGACGGATGCTCCCAATTCCACCGGGTGTAGGTGTCGGACATCCCTTCCATCAGGAGATAGCGCCCATCCTCCTGGGGCAGCGGACTCAATCGCTTCAAGGCATCCCCCCATTTCGCCTCGGGCCCCATCCCCAAACGCTCTCGCCAGGTTTGCGCCACGCTCAAGCCAAATCTCCAATACGCCAGCTCGAACGTCGGATTCTTCGTCGCCATCGCATCCGTGTTCTCCGGCACCGCTTTCATCGGCGGACCGAGGACCAGGCGGTCCCCTTCCCTAGCCGCGAAACTCGCCAGAAAATTTGCCGTTTCAAAAACGATTCCCCGCCATTTTTCCAGCGTCTCTTTGGTCGGCGTGCGGCGATAGCAAAGCTCCGCGTAGTAAATCGGATGCGGCTGCTGCCAGATGAGCAGCGGTCCTACGGGCGAAGGCGAATCGTGGCCGCGTGGCCCCACCATCTTCGGCCAGCGAATGCCGTCGTATCCCTGCCGCTGAGCGATCTGCCTTGCCACAGGCAAGATCCGCTGATAGAAATCGAGGCTCCTCTCGAACAGCTCAAACCGGTTCCAGGCCGCGAAATGAACACCGTGCCACCAGTGCATCTCCAGATGCGATTTGCCGTACCAGGAATTGAACAGCAACCCCGTTTCCGGCGGCGGCATCACGCCCGCACAATGCAGGGCCGTGTTGTACTGCGATAGGACAATTCGCCTTTCCAACTCCGCGGCCCGCGCATCGCCGCTGCCGGACAAATCCATCGCCGCCCCTTGCGTCCAGAATCGCTCCCAATGATCCGCGCTGGCCCGAAGGATTTGTTCCGCCGAGGGCAGCGCAAACGCGCCAGGCTGCGGCGAAAAATGGACCACGATATCCAGCCGGTCCCCTCGGCTCGCCAGAATCGAAAATTCGTGCGGGCCGACCTGCTTGAGGCTTCCGCTCGTCCATTTCACCCTCGCCCAATAGCGATCGCCGTCCAACGTGCGGCGAAATTCCGCACCCCCTTCGGATTTCTCGCAGCGCGTTTCGTGTTTATGCGGCGAGTTCCAATCCGCCATATCCATCTCCGGCGAGGCGTAGGGAAACGCGAGGCGCACTCCCAGCTTCCCCGCGCCCACCAGCGGTGAGACGATCCGCACCGCCAGCGAGTTCAATTCTGGATGGCACGCCGTCTGAACCGCAACCTGCCGCCCTTCAAATTGGAAGTTGCTGGCAATCACTCCGGTCCACAAATCCAGGGTCTGACCGGCCAGCGCCACATCCGAAGGCTTCGCCTCCGAGCCATCCGCCCGCTTGAGGATGAAGCCCACGCGGCCCAGGTGCATCCGGTGCGGATTTTGCCGCAGCCAATCGAAAAGGATTTCCTGCCCCTCCCGCTGGGTGGCGTATCCAACGCCGCGGCCGTGCGAATCGTATTGACGATAGCGAAAATCCTCGGGCCGAACGCCGTGGGGCGCGGGCGTGGTGTGCCAGGCCCAATGGGCACAGGTGCACAGCGGAAATTGCTCGCGATATTCTTCGACGAATGTCTGCAACCCCGTCGCGTCGGCGGTGAAGGCGAAATTCCCGTTGCCCACGCTCAGCGCCGAAAACGGATCGAATCGCTCAACCCGCGGATGATGCCTGCGCACCAGCGCGCGGCGATCAATGCTCGAGCCACCCCCCGTCTCGGCCCCGCCTGCCGCGCGCACCAACCATCGCCCGCCCAGCAGGCCCCCCGCGGCCCACGCCCCCGCTGCCAGCAATGTTCTGCGGCTAATTGGCATCTGGCGTCATTGGGTTTCCAGCACCGCCGCCGACTTGGCCGGCGAATGCAGCGATATCCCGTCATTCTTACTCCACCGGTTGCTCTGACGCCACCGGGAAGGCAATTTGCCCTTTTATTCCGGGTGCGTGACATTTTGGGCGGCCCCTTTTTCTCCCTCCTCCGGTATTCCGAACTTTTTTGATCTATGCGTTAAATCCTTGGCGCAAAAAGCAGTTCGCCTCAAACTCGCTCTCCATGTGCAAGGAAGGAGCGAGCCATGGAAGGCGAACTGTGGAGCGAAGT
>Ga0187864_10000750_pt1 | contig 34694 bp, 34 predicted proteins | sample June2016WEW_11_4_FD_132985 | JGI IMG/M metagenome (GOLD analysis project Ga0187864, IMG submission 132985) | Peatland microbial communities from SPRUCE experiment site at the Marcell Experimental Forest, Minnesota, USA - June2016WEW_11_40 | ecosystem: Environmental > Terrestrial > Soil >...
ATAGTTGCGCTCACCGGATAAAGTTCTCCTTGTCCTGAAGCGAGTAAGCGCCGATCAAGGGTTCGGCCTTGGGGTCCATGCCGGCGCAGTAAGCAAAGTGCTCCTCGGCGGCTTTCGCGAGAGAAAGGTTGAGCAGGCGCAAGTCAATCCCGGCCGGACACGCCCGCGTGCATTCGTCGCATCCGATGCAACGCCCGGCAAGGTGAAAGGCGCGCAATATGTGCCAGGCGAAATTGCCCTTGTCGGTCGCCGAAGGCTCGATCTCGGTGGGCCGGTTCTTGTCCACCAGGCAGCGCTCGCAGTAGCACATCGGGCAGACTTGCCGGCAGGCGTAGCACTTCACGCAACGCTCGAATTCCGTCGCCCAATAAGACATGCGGTGGGCCGCAGGCAGCGCCACCAGGGACTCCAACGCTTTCCACCTTTCGGCCGTCTGCGGGGCGTGCTTGTCCGTTTCGCCAATCACTTCGTCCGCGAAACGCGGCAGGTGAACTTCGCAGGCCTCGCACTTTGGCTCGCCCAGACCTTGGCAAGCCATGCCGATGACATGGATGTCCTTGCGCTCAAGCTGCGATTCCTTCTCGAGCACCACTAGGGCGCGTTCGTCGCAGCCTTTCACCACAATCGCCGGCCGGCCCAGTGCTTTAATCTCCTTGCGCTTCAGATAGACTGTGAGGTTTGCCAAGCACTGGTTATTCCAGACCAGTTTATCGACGTCTTCGGGCTTGGTGATGAACACCGGGCCGCGCTTTCCGTAGCCAATCACCACTTTCACCTTGCCCTCGGCCAGCAGGCGGCGGCACGTGTCGCGCAACACCTGCTCAGCCGCTGAAGATGGCTCGGAAGCCCCGGCCCGCAGCGGTTCAGGAGTAACGGCCGGGGTAGTCGACGGACGCGGCGTGACCTGAGAAGCCACCTCGCCGTTGCGCTGGTAGAGTGCCTTGTAAGGTCCCTTTTGACGGGTTTTCTCGGTGATCTCTTTCACGACCTCCTGCCACTTGTGGCCTTCCGCGGCCGAAATCCAGGTAAAGTGAATCCTCTCCATATCAAAACCCAACGCCTGGAGGAGTTCGCGGAAGAGAATCCAGCGGCGGCGGGCGTGGTAGTTGCCCGAGGTGTAATGGCAATCGCCGGGGTGGCAGCCTGAGACCAGTACCGAGTCCGCACCGATCTCGAACGCCTTAACGATGAAGTTAAAGTCGATCCGGCCGGTGCACGGCAGCCGGACGATGCGCACGTTGGGCGGATACTCGAGGCGGGTGGTCCCCGCCAGGTCGGCTCCCAGGTAGGTGCACCAATTGCAAACGAAGGCGACGATTTTCGGCTCGAACTCGACCGGCCGGCCGGAGGCCGGCGCTACATGGTTTTCGCTCATACCAGGCTTTCGACCATGGAATAGATTTGCTGCTCGGTAAAGCCCTCGAGGTCAGCGCTCTTCGAGGGGCAAACGGCCACACACGTCCCGCAACCCATGCACAGCCCGGGATTCACCCGCGCAGTGCGTTTGATGAAAACGCCGCGCGGCGTGCGGACTTCCGCCTGCTCGATGGCGTGGTACGGACACGCGTGCAGGCAGGTGAAGCAGGCCGCGCAGGTGTCCTCGTTCACTTTCGCAATTTCCGGCTCGCGCGTCAGCTCGCTGGCGGAAAACGTGATCAGCACCTTACTGGCCGCCGCGGAAGCCTGCGCGACCGATTCGGGAATATCTTTGGGGGCCTGGCAGGCGCCGCAAATGTAAACGCCCGCCGAGGCAGTTTCGACGGGACGAAGCTTGGGGTGCGATTCGAGGAGGAAGCCGTATTCGTCGTAGCCGACGTTGAACTTTTGGGCCAGTTGCTCGACCCCGTCGGCGGGGCGCATGGCATTGGCCAGAACCACCATGTCCGCCTCGATGGTTACGGGTTCGCCCGCCAGCGTGTCCGTGCCCCGCACAATCAGCTTTCCGTTTTCCTCTGTGATCTTCGAGACGCGCCCGCGGTAATACTGCGCGCCGTCCTGCTCGATGGCCCGGCGCACAAATTCCTCGTAACCCTTGCCGCCCGCCCGGATGTCCATGTAAAAGACGTGGGCTTGCCCGTCGTGCACCTTGTGCTTATAGAGCATGGCGTGCTTGGCGGTGTACATGCAGCAGATCTTCGAGCAGTAGGGCAGGCCCTTGGCGTTGTCACGCGAACCCACGCAGCAGAGGAAAACCACGGACTTGGGCTGCGCGCCGTCCGAAGGCCGCTTGAGCTCGCCCACGGTGGGACCGGAAGCGGAGAGCAGCCGCTCGAACTGCAACGAGTCGATCACGTTCTTATACTTGCCGTAGCCGTACTCGCCGTAGCCCTCGAGCTTCGGCCGGTCCTGGAATTTGCCAATGTTGTACAGCTTATAACCCGTGGCGATCACTACGGCCCCGACCTTTTCTTCAACCAGCTTGTCCTGATCCTTGAAATTGATCGCCTCGGCCTTGCACTTCTTCAGACACAGCCCGCAGCCGTTGCGGATGATCTTGGCGCAGACCTTCGCGTCAATCACCGGGCGCGCAGGCACGGCCTGCGGGAACGGAACGTAAATGGCAGGGCGCATCCCCATGGCGTAATCGAATTCGCTGGGGTTGCGCTTCAAGGGGCATACGTTCCAGCATTCGCCGCAGCCGGTGCACTTCTTGATGTCAACGTAGCGCGCCTTCTGGCGGATGGTGACGTTGAAGTTGCCCACGTAACCGCTCACCGTTTCCACTTCCGAGTAGCTGTAGAGCTTGATCTTGGGGTGCTGCCCCACTTCCACCATGCGCGGCGTCAGGATGCACTGCGAGCAGTCGAGGGTGGGGAACGTCTCGGAGAGACCCGCCATCTTACCGCCGATCGAGGGCTCCCGTTCCACCATCACCACTTCATAGCCGGAATTCGCGATGTCCAGCGCCGCCTGAATTCCTGCCACGCCGCCGCCGATCACCAAGGCACGGCGTGTCACCGGGACGCGAATCGGCACGAGTTCGTGGTCCCGCCGCGCCTTCTCCACCGACAGACGGATCAATTGCGCCGCTTTGGCCGTGGCCTGGGCGCGGTTCGGATGAACCCAGGAGCAGTGTTCGCGGATGTTGGCCATTTCGACGCGGTAAGGATTCAAGCCGGCGAGCGATGCGGCGCTGCGGAAAGTGCGCAGGTGCATGTGCGGAGAGCAGGAAGCCACCACCACGGAGTCCAGGCGCTCGGAGACAATCTTATCGCGCACGATCGCTTGCCCCGGGTCCGAGCACATGTACTTGTAGTTCACCGCGCAACGCACACCGGGAAATTCCGCCACCTGCCTGGTGACCTCATCCACGTCCACCGTGCGGGCGATGTTTTCGCCACACCAGCAAATGAAGACCCCAATTCGGGACATGCTCTCCTACCTCTTCGGGACATGCTGACCTGAAGGTCAGCGCTACAGAAAACCTACGATTTGGCCGTCGCACCGGCTTTTGTGCCGGCATCTTTCGCTGGGGCGGCAGCCTTTGGGCCGGCAGCCGGCTTGCTGACTTGAAGGTCAGCGCTACGAGCAACTCCGGGAACGAAATGCCGGTTGACACCCAATCTCTCGGGCTCGAATCCCAACGCCAACCCCACTACGTCGGACAGGTAGTAGATCGGCATCGCATGCTTCACGCCGTAGCGCTGCTCGATGTTGGGCTGCTTCATGTCCAGGTTAACGTGGCACATGGGGCAAGCCACCACCAGGCAGTTGGCTCCGTGCTGCTTGGCATTGGTCAGAATCTTGTGCGAAAGATCGAGCACCGTCTGCTCGTTGGCCATGGTCATCCCGGCCCCGCAACACTCAGTGCGGTAGTTCCAATCCACCGTCTTGCCGCCCAGCGACTCCAGGATCTTCTCCATCGAGCGGGGCTGCTCGAAGTCGTCGAACTCGACAACCTCGGGGGGCCGCGTCAGCAGGCAGCCGTAATAGCAGGCCGCATTCAGCGAACTGAGCGGAACCTTCACCGCCGCTTTGAGCCGGTCCACGCCAATCGCCTCAAACAGTTGGATCAGGTTCAGCACTTTTGCTTCGCCGCGCACTTCGAGTTCCACGATCTCCGAGATACTACGGCGAAGCGCCTCGCTTTCCGCCAGCTCTTTGCGCGCCTTGAGCAGTTGCATCGAGCACATCGGGCAGGGCGCCAGCATCTCATGGAACCCTTTGCTCTCAGCCAGGGCCAGATTGCGCGCGGGTAGCGCCACGGCGAGTTTCTGGTTCAGCGAGTGCGCGGCGGTGGCACCACAGCAAATCCAGTCGTCGAGTTCTTTTAGCTGGACGTCCAGGGCCCCCAGGCAAGCCCGAAGCGATTGCTCGTAATCGTTCGAAGAGCCGTGCAAAGCGCAGCCGGGATAGTAAGCCAGATTCATAAGCGTGAGTTTTCCATGCAACGCGCAAATATGCGGGCCACCACGGCCCGGTCGTGGGCCTTCTCGCCCACCAGATGGAACTTCTTGCGCTTCATCAATTCCGGAGCCAAGGTCGCGTCTTTAAGGAGAAACGCGACGCTCCGCCCGCTGAGGAAAGTGGTTAGTTTGAACTCCCCAATTAGCTCCAACTCGTTCAGGCGGCCGTTGCGCCGGATATTGGCTAGAAATGCCTTCTGGAAAAGCACTGTCCGCTGCTGCTCGGGTGTCGTCACGCCGCGCTCGAAAGACAGTTGCCGCAACGCGTCCATTATTCCCGCGCAATCCACAGACTTCGGGCAGCGCGTGGAACAGGTCTGGCAGGAAACACACTGCCACATGCCTTGCGCGCGGAGAGCTTTTTCCGTCTGGCCGAGTTGTAGCAACCGGATAAGGCGGGTGGGCCCCGCATCCATCGTGGCGGCCATCGGGCACCCCGCCGTACACTTCCCGCATTGATAGCAGTCCCGAATCCGGGTGTGAGCTAATGATTCAACCTGGGGAATAACTTGTGCAGAATCAGAGACAACAGACGCGACACTCAACGGTGCCTGCTCCCTTCGCGAAGAGACCTAACGCAGGGCTAAATGAGACGCTAGCGTGCGCGAGAAGAGGGCCACCTGCGACACATTGTCCGCGGCACAGTTTGTCGCTGTCGCTTTTGACCCTCTCCCTGCGCAGCGTCCCAGGCCTGCTGAAAAATCCCCGCCGGTGACTGGGACAATAATGTCGCCGGTTCCGAACTGATTGTTTCCTTTTTCATCATCTCGGCCCGGCGTCAGGTCTTTTGACGCCTGAAATCCTAGGTGTGAGCACGTCACTGGCCACTGTTTCGCGTTCCGGGACCACTTGTCCCTAATCCCCCGGCATTGCGAACCAGTATCCCCTCGAGGATCCCGGCGGCGTGGGTGTTCTTTAAGGTCAAGAGTGCCAAGGTAGGCAGAAAAGAAACGACCTAGCCTGTAACCGCTTCATGCCCAGAGGCGTCTAGGGACTTGATTGCACCACACTCAATCAAAGGAGAGTCTTCTATGAAGAGAATTGCCTGTTTCTTGGCATTAGCATTGACATGCGGCTTGTTGCTGATCTGCGGGGTCGCGGTCGCAGCCGACGAGCCCGCGAAGGTCGCCGGAACTTGGGAAGTGTCGTCCGAGGGGCGCAACGGCCCCATGACCCAGACCCTGACCATTCAGCAAGACGGCGGCAAGATCACCGGCACCCTCACCAGTCCGCGTGGCGATGCTAACTTCGAGGGCACGGTCACCGGCAACAAAGTCGCCTTCACCATTAAACGTGAGACAGACAACGGAACGTTCGTCATCGAGTACGCTGCTACGGTTGACGGGGATGCCATGAAGGGAACCGCTCATAGCGAACGCTTCGACCGGGAATGGACCGCGAAGCGCACGAAATAACGGGTGCTTCACCACAGAGACACGGAGGCACTGAGAACGCATGGGAAATGGCGTGGGCGGGTATTTGTGCCTCCTTTGCTCATTTGACGGCTCCCGCCAACGCAAGTGCAACACTCCCCGATAACCTGCAAGATACGCGCCACTACACTGGATTGGAAGGCGACCACAAGGGTCGCCCCTACACACTCATTCCCTGCTATACTCTGCTGATTCGATTAAGGAGGCGAACGCATGAGGAAGCAAATCATCATACTGGCACTAATTCTAGTCAGCCTGGGATTCAGTGTGTGCGGGTGGGCGCAGATTGGGATGTTCAGCAAGGAGCAGCGCATCGAGTTGACAAGGGAATGGAAAGGCGAGCGTTTCGAAGACGGGCGCCCGAAGGTGTCTGACGAGCTGTTGAAACGCATGGCGACCGTGGATGCGGAAGAAGCCTGGGGCGTGCTCATGGGGCACGGGTTCATTAACCAATTCGAGGGCCATTGGCACATCATCAACCCGGGCCCGCGCCTGGCGGCGAGGGTGGTCACCGCCGTGTTTATGCCGGTCAGGCCGGACGTGAACGCCGTGATCGCCGAGCACGGCAAGGCGGAGCATCGAGTGGGCGCGCAGAATTCCTGGATCATTGACATCCTCCAGCCGGGCGACATCCTGGTTGCTGATTTATTCGGAAAGATCAAGGACGGCACACTCATCGGCGACAATCTCGGAACCTCGATTTATACCAAAAGCCACACGGGCCTGATTGTAGATGGGGCGGTTCGCGACGAGACAGGGATAAGCGAGATCGAGGGCTTTCGCGTCTACACGCGGGACGTGGATCCGTCTGCTCTGCGCAATGTGATGCTGATGGGCATCAACGTTCCTATCCGCATCGGACAAGCAACGGTGATGCCCGGCGATGTGGCGGTGACGGATGTCGAGGGAGTTACCTTCGTCCCTCCGCAACTGTGCGAGGAAGTGGCCGACCACGCCGAAACGATTCACATGGTTGACGAGTGGGGCCACTTGATGCTGCGGCAACAGAAATACACTCCTGGGCAAATTGACGGCAAGTGGACGCACCAGATGAACGAAGAGTTCAATCAATACTGCGCTTCGAAGGGGTCGAAGGTGCGGAGGAAGGAAGAGTAAGCAGATGGGCAGGTCGGCAGGTGGGCAGATCGGCAGGTCGGCGATCTGGTCGTAACCCTCGCCCCCTTGGAGGAGAGGGTGGACCGCACTGGCGCTTTCATCAGTCCGTCAGCGGACGGAGCCGGGTGAGGGGTCAAGCGAATTCGAACTCTCTTAGCAGTATCGGATTGCTCGGTAATTCGCCATCTGTACAATCGCAAACCATTCGCCATTTGACCTTTGCCATTTGCCATTTGAACTATCTTTGGTTTTGCCTGAATAGGAGACCAAGAGATGTCCAGCCACAACGATACGACGCTCGGCCGGCGAGAAGTCTTGAAAACCTCGGCCGCAATGTTGGGGGGGGCGCTGGTGGGAAGCGATGCCGGAGCCGAGGCGGAGGTGAAGAACGTCAACACGAACTCGAGCCCTTCGACTCTCAAGATCACCGATCTGCGGGTGGCGACAGTAGTAAAACCCGGGCCGAGTCCCTGCACGATCATACGGATCGACACCAATCAAGGCGTTTACGGACTTGGGGAGGTTCGGGACGGCGCCAGCGCCACTTATGCGCTGATGTTGAAAAGCCGCATTCTGGGTGAGAACCCCCTTCGCATCGACTTCCTCTTCCGCAAGATCAAGCAATTTGGCGGGCATGCCCGGCAAGCAGGAGGCGTGGTTTCCATCGAAATGGCGCTCTGGGATATCGCTGGAAAAGTGTATGGGGCGCCTGTTTACCAGATGTTGGGCGGCAAATTCCGCGACCGGATTCGCATCTATGCCGACACCACGGAGTCGAAGGATCCCAAGGTTTACGCCCGGAACATGAAAATCCGCAAAGAAGAAATGGGCCTGACCTGGCTGAAGATGGATTTGGGAATCGACATGGTGCAAGACACTCCGGGCACTGTGACCCGGCCATCGGGACTGAGCAGTTGGGAAGAGAGATTTCTCCCGCACCCGTTCGTGGCGAGCGAGGTGACGGACAAGGGGATCGACCTGCTCTGCGAATACGTGGCGGCGATTCGCGAAGCGGTGGGCATGGAAATCCCGCTCTCCATGGATCACCTCGGCCATATCGGAGTGAAATCCTGCATCCGGCTGGGAAAGGCTTACGAGAAATACAATCTCTCCTGGATGGAGGACTTGATTCCCTGGCAGTACACGGATCTGTGGCAACGCATCACGGAGGAAAGCCCCACACCGACCCTCACCGGCGAAGACATTTACTTGAAGGAAGACTTCATCAAGCTGTGCGAACGTCATGCCGTCGGCAAGATTCATCCCGATCTTGCCACCTCGGGTGGAATTCTCGAGACGCACAAGATCGGCGACGCGGCTATGGAGCACGGCGTTCCCATGGCGATGCACTACGCCGGCCTGCCGATCGGCTGCATGGCAAGCGTTCACTGCGCCGCCGCCACGGAGAATTTTCTCGCGCTCGAAAATCACTCTCTGGATGTGCCTTGGTGGCAGGACCTGGTGGAAGGCATCGAGAAACCCGTCATCAATAAAGGCTATATCACTGTTCCTGAGACACCCGGGCTGGGAGTGACGCTCAACGAAGACTTGGTGAGGAAGAACCTGAAACCCGGTACGGGCTATTTTGAGCCTACCACGGAGTGGGACAAGGAACGCTCCTGGGACCGGATCTGGAGCTGAGACGAACCCCTTCAATCACCGATCAGGGAAGCCCCCCCTTTGAGGGACTTTCCATTGCGAAGTCAGCATATACCCGAACTCCGGCAGCCTCGTACAGTGCCGCCAGCGGTTGTTTAATGCCACCGATCTTGTCCCAAGGCCGAAGATGGCCGTCGAGTTCACACAAGGCGATATCATCAGCACCCAAATCACGCAATGCCCGGGCGCGCACAAGCACTGCCGCAAGTATGGCCTGATCGAACGGTTCCAAGTCCAGGTTTTCGATTGAAAGCTCCACAGCCCGAGCCAGCATCTCATCGCTGAGAGGAAAGACTTCAATTCCAGGGTGGTTCCGCAACAAAGCGAGGCGTTCCTCAAGGCGGTCCAACTCCGCCCCGACCGTGGTTTCATACTTGTCGAGTAGGTGCCTAACAGTTTCGGAATCCGCTGCGTCCAAGATTCCCTCCGTTGAAGCCCAGCTTAGGTATCTCCGGACAGACTTGGACGGCGAGCGCGGATTGAAGTTTTTTCGGATCGGATGCCGGGCCTCGGTGAGGCAGATAGAGGGTATATATAAGCGGAGGTCTCCAGCCGCAGCTCGATGCACCAAGGTCAAGGCCGTGGATGGCCGCAAATGCGCAGGCGCTCCGTACTCGACCACCCAATTCGTCTCCACGAAGACATGCTTCATCTGTTAAGCGCTCGATACGCGGCCGGGGCTTCAACTTTTTGAAGTGCGGGGTGTCGCCTAAGTCCAGCTAGCAGAGGCGGGATGCCGTGGGTGGGCCGCTTGGACATTACCTTCCGAAACCGCCGGGAAAATATACCACTGGGCAGCACGCCTGAGTTCAGCAGGCAACCCTTGCAAACCTGCTTCCGAGCCTAATCCTTCAAGCCACGCCTGCACAAATCCCTCAAACTCGAACCCGTCCTCGCGGCCGCCACCGGAGCGCCGGTAATGGAGAACATCGCGAACATCGAACGCGCCCACGAGCTCTATCGAATCCTCGGGCGACGATACGTACTGATTCCGGTACAATCTGAGTTGCTCAGGCGTGACAATCAAGCCAACCGGGCAGAGCGTCCCGGACATATACCTTTTCAGTTGTAGTTCTACGCTGTCCAGATCATGCAGGCTCGTCTTTGCCTCTACGACCAAGGTAATTTCCGAACCCTCAGGGTCTGTAACGATAATGTCTGGCCCGAATGCCATGTTTTGAGGGTAGCATTCTCCCCGCCAACCAGCAATCCAATTATGACCCGGATAGGATCAGGGCCAAAGGTTCATCAACGAGCCGGGCTGGGGTTTGAGCCGCCACGCGAAGAATCCTCGCTTTGGAGTTTTTTCAGCGCTTCCAGGGCTTGCCGGTTGTCGGGCTCGCTTTTCAAACCGGTCTGCAATTCTTCGAGGGCCTCACGATCCCTTTTGGTATCCGTATAAAGCAAACCCAACATAATATGAGCGCGACCGGAATAGGGGTCGAGCGCCTCGGCTTGCCGAAAGGCGCTCTCGGCTTCCGCGTACCTCCCTTCACGCCAGGACACCAGCCCAACCCCCCAATAGCCACGAGGCGTCCTGGTCACGCGAAGGGATTCCTGGTATTCCTTTTCAGCCTCCGCAAGTCTTCCATGATCGAAATAGAAGTCAGCTAACCGGAGGTGGGCGCGCAAACTCAACGGGGAAAGCATCACCGCCGTTCGGAATTCCTTTTCTGCATAAGCCGTTTGGCCGATCTGAGTGTACAGTTCCCCCAGGTACAAGTGGGGCTGAGGCTCTTTGGAGTCCTTTAAGAGGGAGCGAATCAGGTAACCCTGCGCCTCGTCGTAGCGCTTGCGTTTCATATTGAGCAAGGCGAGATTATTCAGGATCAGGGGATAATCCGGCGCAAGCTTGTCCGCCGCGACTAACTCCCGCTCCGCATTGTCAAGATCGTCCCGGTCGAGATAGATCCCAGCGAGATTCAGGCGCATGATGTAAGCATCAGGTTGTGTAGCGATGGTAGCTTTGTAGAACCTCTCGTTGTCGTGCCAATCACGATTTCGCCGCACGATACGCAACGTGCAGAGGAACACAATGATGAGTGCGGAAATGATGGCGACGGGCCGCCAGACTCGAGGACGCCAAGACGGGTGGTCCGCAAAGCCGCCGCATGCCATTTCTCTCCACAACTTAGCACCCGCCCAACCCAGGCCCCAGCAGAGTCCCGCCGAAGGCAAATAGAGGTAGCGCTCAGTGAAAATGTTGGCGGCCATCCAGGGCGAGTACAAAACTGGAGCCAGGTTAAGGAGGAAAAAGATCAGCCCGAAGCTCACCAGGCGCGCGCGCTTCCAGCAGAGTACCATCAACAACGTCAACGCGGCCAACGCCACGGCGCCTGTGATGACGCGCGGATCGGAAAAACTCGTACTCATGTGAAAGGCATAGAAAGCGCAAAGCGTGCCGGGCCAGAGGAACTTCCAGACGTACTGCCCGGCCAGTTGCAGGGCGGAGAAGAAAACCACGTCCGGCCCCATGCTGGGAAACTGGGACCTGCCGGCCATGCCGCCCACAAAGTGGATTCGGAAAGCCAAATACCCCAGCGCCAGGAACCATAGCGGGCCGTAACGCCCCAGCTTCGTCGGGGTGCTGGTCGCATGACGATCCTCACGGCAGGCGTGTTCGAAAAGCGTGGCCAGCACCGGCAGAGTGACTGCGGGTTCCTTGGCCAGCAAAGCCAGAGCAAAACTCGCGGCCATAGACAAGTGACCGAGAATCAGTTTTCGGCCGCGCCACTTTGAAAGTCCCAAGAAAAACCAGAACGTCAGCAGAAAGAAGAAGGCCAGTTCCAGATCTGTCACGGCGGCGATCCAGGCCACTGATTCCGAGTGGATCGGATGAATGGCGAACAAGCCCGAGGCGATGTATGCCGGCAGTCGGTCATCGAACATGCGCCAGGTCACAAAAAACAACACGAGGGCCACCAGCGCGTTCAGAACAATGTTCACCAGGTGAAATGACCAGGGAACGGGACCAAGAAACTGGTAACAGAGCAGATATCCGAACGACATCAAGGGGCGGTAGTAGTTGCGAGGATAATTTCCGCCAAGGAACGACCACACGGGTGTAGTGAAGATATCCTTCAAATGATGGAAGCTTTGAAGGTAGGGATTATTCAGAATTTGCGCGATGTCGTCATAAACGAAGAAGTTGTGGAGAGTGTTGAGATAAGGCAGAACCGCAAGAGCCACCCACAAGGCCAGCAGCAGCGCATCGCTTCGGCGTATTGAACTTCGAGACTCAGGTAGGTTCACATCAGCAGAACAGGTATTTTCGCCACCGCTCGTCGGAGCGGCCCATCATGCGCATGATCTGACGGCTGGTATGCAGTGTAAACGGGCGCGGCGGCCTCAGAAGTTTCAGCCCCGCCTCTTCGGGAAGCCGGTCGCCTTTCAAATTGTTGCACTTGTGGCAGCAGGCGACCAGGTTATCCCAATCCGTGCGACCCCCGCGCGAGCGCGGAATCACGTGATCCAAGGTAAGTTCGTGTGCGGGCAAGGTGCTGCCGCAGAACTGGCAAGTGTAGCGGTCGCGCAACAGCAGGTTCTTTCTCGAGAGGGCGCGCGTCTGGTAGGGAATGCGCCTGAATTCCAGCAGCCGGATGACGGAAGGGATACGAATTGCGACCCGCGCGGCATGAATGAAGCTGCCATCGTCTTCTTCTGCGGTCGCCACGCCTTTCAGGATAAGGACCAGCGCGCGGCGGACGGCAGTGACGTTGATGGGCTCGTAGGTAGCATTCAATACGAGCACCGGTTCTTGCAGCGCCCGTTGGTGGTTCTCCTCCGACATAAGTTTCATCCTACTAAAAAGAAGTGCCGAGTGGCTAGTGGTTAGTGCCCAGCGGCCATCACCCGTAAAGTAGCGCTCGGCACCCGGCTTCAGGCGCTAGCCGCTGTATCTGGAAACTGGGGCGTGGCACGCGCCAAAGACAGCGCCAGAACGCGCGCGGCGCCGGCCCGCTTGAGTGCAGCGGCGCAAGCCGAAAGAGTCGCTCCGGTAGTCATTACATCGTCAACCAGCAGGACCGTGCGGTTGCGCACCCGTTCGGGCTGTGCAACGGAAAACACCCCTCGAACATTCTCACGGCGCGCGCTAGGACTCAGTCCAACTTGAGGAAGCGTGGGGCGGACGCGGATCAGCAAATCCGCAGCCAGTTGTAGTCCCCGTTCCTTTCGCCGGATCTTGCGGACCAGACCTCGCGCCAGCAGTTCAGCCTGGTTAAACCCTCTTTGGCGGCTTCGTGAGGTGTGCAGTGGAACAGGAACAACCAGGGCTGAATCATGCTCCGTCAGCGCCTCGAACGGCCGCAGCAATAGTCCGCCCAGGCGCTTGGCCAGATGCTCGCGCCCATAGAACTTCAAATGGAGAATTGTCTTGCGCAAGTTTCCCGTATAGAGCCCATAACTCCTGGCCATGTCGAAATCCTGCTCGCCCTGGCGGCAAGGAGCACAAAGCGCGTCACGAAGTTCCGCCGTCTGCTCAGAAGCAAGCGGAAGACCGCAACATTGACAGTGAGCGCCTAGCCACGGTTGAAGGCTTTCCCAGCAGAGCGGGCAAACGGAAGCGCCGCCCGGTTGCTCGAGTTCCTGGCCGCAGAGCAAACAATCGGTAGGAAACACTGCGGCACACAGGGTGCCGAACAGTTCCGAAAGGAGGGAGGGGGTTGGCGCTTTGTGGTTGCCGGCGAGAGAGAAGGCTGACCTCGCTTTCGAACGTAGGGGCAACCCTTGTGGTTGCCCGTCCGGGCGGCCACGAGGGCCGCCCCTACGACCCTAGAGCAAACCCTGGTCCTGCTTTTCCTGGCATTCAATGCAATGCCGGGCCCAGGGAACCGCTTCCAGGCGTTTTACTTGAACCTCTCCTTGACAGGACACGCACAAGCCGTAAGTGCCGTTCTTGAGGCGTTCCAAGGCTTCGTCGACTAATTGCAGGACGCGCCGATTCTCGTCGCTCTGGTGGAAGAGGAACTCCTTCGTGTACGAGTTGGCGGCTTTGTCAGCGACATCTTGAGTCGGATCTTCGTCCGCTTCACGACCGTCACGCTCAGATTTTGTCACCAGCCGCATCAGATCCTCTTGCGTGGAGACGAGGCACTTTTTGTAATAGTCGGCTTTCTTCTTGTCCATGAGCAACCTTTTCGGACTCCCATGAGCTTCAACTAGAAAATTCTATGAGGGGCTGGGAAAACTGTCAAGCTGCCGCGGTCAGTGGCAGTGTCTCGGTTTGAAGTAGAGGCGGCTTTACGCCGCCATTTGGCGAGCTAAACTCGCCGCTACGAATCGCACTTGGACGGTACGCGGCAAGCAGCGCCCGCAAACCAAACGGCCCAATCGCGCTCCATGCCACAAATCCATTCTCTCGCCTAGGCGATTTGAGGTTAAAATCATAAGCATCGCGAGGCAAATTCAAAATGGAGGAAATTGATGCCAGGAATATACAAGATCACCGAACTGGTTGGAACCTCACCCAAAAGTTTTGCCGAAGCTACCAAGGCAGCAGTCGCTGACGCAGCAAAAACCGTCCGGAATATGGAGTGGTTCCAGGTTGTGGAGGAGCGGGGAAGGATCGTGGACGGAGCGGTGGCGGAATTTCAGGTCACGCTGAAAATCGGATTCAGACTCGAAAGGTGACAGAGTCCGCAAGGCATCTCAGCGACGGCCGCGTCGCGAAGTAGAACAGATGCGCTTGGCACCGGCAATCCGAGGAGCCGAAACCCGCGAGGGGGACGGAAGCTCCCTTCAGCGCACGAATGAAGCAAGCCCAGCGATGCTCGCGATTAACCCGGCCGTACGAGTACCCGACGCGGTCGAGTAACATGTGAGGCCGCAGGTAGTCGATGTGCCAGTGCGGCCGCGGCGATACCTGCGCGTGGTGCGCGACGCGGGCGCGCACGCCTCCCGGTCCCAGCGCGCTGCCTACGTAAACGTAGAAACCGCGGCGCAGTTCGAGCGCGCCGAGTTTGCCGATCTGGGCCAGCTTGTCTCTGGGACAATAGAGGATCAAAGCGTAAGTTCCACCTTCCGGTTTCATGAGCGGTCCGCCTTTCGGCGCCTGCCTCGCGCGAGGACTGGCTTCGAAGGCGCGTTGCGGATGAGGTGAAACATGAAAGCTGCATTTTACGTCGGAAATGCGAACATGAGTAGCGGTCCGCAGCCAGCCATCGAACCGGGCCCCGGGCAAGCGCAAATCAAGGTGGCCTATTGCGGCATCTGCGGCACGGATCTGCACATTTTCCACGGGAAAATGGACCACCGGGTTCACGCGCCCCAGGTTATCGGGCATGAGATGTGCGGCACGATCTCCGCCCTGGGGCCCGGGGTGGAGGGGTTTGCAGTGGGCGATGCGGTGACCGTGATGCCCCTCGATCCCTGCAACAATTGCCCGGCTTGCCGGGCGGGTCACACCCACATTTGCCAAAATCTGAAATTCATGGGCATCGACACCCCGGGGGCGATGCAAAGTTATTGGACCGTGCCCGCACACACACTCCATCATCTTCCCACAAGCCTGCCGTTCCATATTGCCGCGCTGGTCGAGCCAGTCTCCGTAGCCTGCCACGCCACGCGCCTGGGCGCGGTTGAAGAAGGCGAATACGTGGTGGTGCTGGGGGGTGGACCCATCGGCACGCTGGTTGCGTTGGTGGCGAAGAGCCAAGGCGCGCGAGTCCTGGTCTCAGAGATTAACTCCTACCGATTGCAGCTTCTCCAGCGCCTGGGACTCGAGGTGATGGATCCCCGGCAAGAAGACTTTTCAAAGCATGTAATTGACCAAACCCAAGGAGCCGGCGCGGACGTGGTTTTCGAAGTGACAGGGTCAGCAGCAGGCGCCGAATTGATGACCAAACTCCCGCGCACGCGGGGACGCATCGTGGTGGTGGCGATATTTGCCGACCCTCCCAAGGTCGACCTCTTCCGCTTTTTCTGGCGCGAATTACAGTTGCGGGGGACACGCGTTTACGAGCATCAGGACTTTGAAGCGGGGATTCGACTGGCTGCGTCAGGCGCGCTGCCGCTGGGTCAACTCATCACCCAAACCTACCCTCTGGAAGAGGTGCAGTCAGGATTGGAGCAGATGGAGCGGGGCGGCGCGGTGATGAAAGTACTGGTGGAAGTACAGTGACGGGTAAAGAGCAAAGACTCACCACAGAGGGCACAGAGTTCGTGGAGAAAAGCAGATCCTTCGCTTCGCTCAGGATGACATGTCATTCTGAGCGGAGCGAAGCGTAGCGAAGAATCTGCTTTTGGCTAGGGCTATGCCGCGCTGTGTCATATGCGGTGAATTCGGGAGAAGTGAGATATGCAAATTCTCGATCGGTTCAAACTCGATGGGAATATTGCTCTGGTGACGGGCTGCAGGCGCGGAATCGGAAAGGCCCTCGCTCTGGCGCTGGCGGAGGCCGGAGCGGATCTTATTGGGGTCAGCACCTCGCTGGGGAAAGCCGGCAGCCAAGTGGAGAGAGAGGTCCGGGCGCGGGGCCGCGATTTCCGGGGCTATAGCTGCGACTTCAGCGATCGCAAGGCACTTTACCGATTCCTCGAGAGCCTCGCCGCCGATTGTCCGGCAGTTGATATTCTGGTGAACAACGCCGGGATCATCCTGCGAAAGCCCGCCGTCGAGCACCCGGATGAGTATTGGGATAAGGTGATCGAAGTCAACCTCAACGCGCAGTTTGTTCTGAGCCGCGAGATCGGGAAGCGGATGGTGGAGCGAGGCCGCGGCAAAATCATCTTCGTCGCTTCCCTGCTGGCGTTTCAGGGTGGGATTCTGGTTCCCGGCTACGCGGCCAGCAAGGGTGGAGTAGCTCAACTCACCAAGGCTCTGGCGAACGAGTGGGCGGGGCGAGGCGTTCACGTCAACGCCATCGCACCGGGTTATATCAACACTGACAACACACAGGCGCTGCGCAACGACGAGAGGCGCGCCGCGGCCATCCTGGCTCGAATTCCTGCCGGGCGCTGGGGCGAACCCGAGGACCTCACGGGCGCCGTGGTGTTCCTTGCCTCCGCTGCTTCGGATTATGTGCACGGAGCGATCATGACCGTCGATGGCGGATGGATGGCGCGCTAATCCCGCAAGCGTGTCATTCTGAGCGAAGCGAAGAATCTCGCCCTGGCTCTCCCGTTGTAATGCAGGGCAGAGCGAGATTCTTCGCTTCGCTCAGAATGACATACTTTCGAGGGAGTGAACTGATCAGCTTGGCGCCGCTACCCAGGTGACGCGCGGACGGCCGCTCGACGGGTTGCGGTCGACGAGGATAGGAGTGCGAAACACTCGGCTTAGCAATTCCGGTTGGAGAACCTCCTCCGCCGCGCCTTTCGCCAGGCATCGGCCGCGCTCCATCAAGATCAACTCATCCGCCAACTGCGAAGCAAGGTTCAATTCGTGGGTGACCACAACGGCGATGAAACGTTCCGAGATAGCGAGATGCCGCAGCAGTCGGAACATCTCAATCTGGTAGCCGATGTCCAGATTGGCGGTGGGCTCATCCAGGAGCACAAGTTGCGGTCTCTGGGCCAGTGTTCGGGCCAACACTGCCCGCTGGAATTCCCCGCTGCTCATCTCCAGCACACGCCGCCCGACAAACTCCTCCAGATGGGTCTTTTCAATGGCCCAGTCCACCCAGCGTTCATCTTCCTCAGACTCGAAAAGACTGCGGCCCAAGTGAGGGTGGCGTCCCTGGCGAACGAATTCACGCACCTCGAATGAGAACAAGAGGATGGTCTCCTGCCGGGCCAAGCCCACAAGGCGGGCCAAAGGCCGGGGCGGAAGCCGGTGAAGGTCCGCGCCGTCCAGCGTGACGGTTCCCTGTTGCGGCGCCAGGTGGCCACTGATAATTTCGAGGAGCGTTGACTTGCCCGAACCGTTCGGCCCAATAATGGCGATGACTTCTCCCGAACGCGCCTCGAAGCTTGTGGAAGCGAGCTCGAAGTGCGGGTAGCGGAACGAAACTCCGTCGACGCGCAGATGGTGGTGGGGTTCGGGCATTGCAGTAATCAGTCGTCAGTTCTCAGTTGTCAGTCGAGGGGCGATTTGAAATTCCAGATTTCAGATTCAAAACGCCTAACGCAATGCTGACAAATATTTTGCCACTCGAACGGAGATTTGAAATTTGAGATTTGAAATGCCCGGCACATGACGCAATGCTCACAGATACGTTGCCACCCTATGCCGCCAGTTATTCAATAGATATATCGTAAACTAATAATTTACAATTTATAATTTACAATTCATCATTCTATCCCGCCGTCTTGCGCAGCAGGTAAATGAACACGGGCGCGCCGGCCACGGCGGTGACGGCGCCGACCGGCAGTTCCGACGGGGCCAGGGCCGTGCGCGCCAGGGTATCGGACAGCACCAGAAGAATAGCGCCTCCCAGGGCGGCGGTGGGGAGCAGCGTGCGGTGGTCGTTCCCCACCAGCATTCTGCCAAGGTGCGGCACCAGCAGGCCCAAGTAGCCGATGGCGCCGCTGGTGGCGACCGCGATTCCGGTCAGGAACGACGCGAGGATATAGACTCCCAACTCGACGCGCACCACGTTGACTCCCAGGTGCGCCGCCTCCTCCGCGCCCAGGAGCAGAACATTCAAATCCTTGGCAAGCACATACACGCCCGCAATGGCCAGCACGATGGCCGGAGCGAGGATGCGTAACTCCGCCACAGGCGTCACACTAAGGTCACCCATCAGCCAGAACGCGATGCCGCGCACGTCGCGCGTGGGAAGCAGGGTAAGCATGAACAGGATGATGGCGGACAAGAACGAGGCCGTAATCACTCCGGCCAGGATCAGCGTGTAACTCGCCAGACGCCCGCCGCTCCTTCCCAGCAAGTAAACCCAAACCATGGTAACCATGGCGCCGGCGAAGGCCGCCAGGGGTGAGGCTGCGGCCAGGCGCCCGCCGATCCAGAGCGCGAAAATGGCGCCCACCGCAGCGCCGCTGGAGATTCCCAACACGTAGGGATCGGCCAGCGGATTGCGAAGCAGTGCCTGAAGTCCTGTGCCTGCGACCGAAAGCGCCGCACCCACAAGGATGGCCAGAAGAATCCGTGGGAGGCGAATCTGGAGCACGATGACCGCCGCTTCGGAATGCCCCCCCCGCGCGGCCAGCGCTGCCCAGACTGCCCGCAGAGGTAAGTGCACCGCCCCCATCGTCAGCGATACCAACACCACCAAGGCGAGAAGCAAAAACAGTGCCGCGGAAACCATGATCACATTGCGGGGTGTGGCGGAAACGGTCATCGCGGGATTTCAGATTTCAGATTCAAGATTCAAGATCAACCAGCAGCGAAACATCCTCAAGGATCGCCGGCTCAAGATTCAAAATCAGGCGGCGCTGAAACATCATCGAAAAATCCGGATTCAAGATGAAACAGCAGCGAACAGTCATCTTAGATCAGATTCGAGGCTCGCGATTCAGTTCTTGGCGCGCAGACGCCAAGATTCTTCAAGGCTGCCTCGGGTGCAGTAGATTCGCCAACTCTTCCAGTGCATCCACCAGCCGCGGGCCGGACCGCTCGATGGTCTCGGAAACGAAGCACATGCGGCCGTCTTTGACAGCCCGGAGGTCCTTCCAACCGGGCAGGGCGCGAAATTCCTCCAGGCTGGGAGAAAAGGACTCGGTCTTGGGAAAAAGAATCGCGTCGGGATTCAGGGGCAGGAGTTCCTCCAGGGTCAAGCGCGGCCATTCACCTTTCAGGTTCTCCCCGATCGGGTTCCCGCCCGCGGCGCGGATGACGTCGGCAATGAACGTGCCAGGGCCGACTGTAATCAACGGTCGATACCAAACCACGAAAAGAACTCTGGGCTCGGGCTGGCCCTTGATCCGATTCCCGACACGGTCAATTCGGGCTTGCATCTGCGCCACGAGCCGGCTGGCCTCCGCCGCGCGTCCGAGCACTTTCCCTAAATCCTCGATCGAGGCCAGAGTCCCCGCAAGTGTATTCGCCGTCACGCCGTAAACGGGTACACCCAGCCGTTCAAGCTGGTCCGCGGTCTCACGCCGGTTGGCCTCCGGAGTGCCCAGTGCCAAGTCGGGCTTCAGCGCCACAATTCGTTCCAAACTGGGATTCACCATTGTACCAACATGAGGCTTGCTCGTGGCTTGAGGCGGAAAGTCGCAGTTATCCGTGTCTCCCACGAGTTCATCGCCAAGACCCAGAGCATAAACGATTTCCGTAATGTTGGGAGCAAGGGAAACCAGCCGGCGAGGATTCTCGGGAACGTTGACCATGCGGCCGGTTTGGTCCTTGACCGTGCGCGCGGAACCGGCAGCAGGCAGTAGTCCTAAAAGAGTGGCGGCCAGGACGCAGGCCGGCAACCCGTGCTTGTGTGCCAGTTTTCCGCAGTGGTCCTTTGTTTTCATAGACATTCCCGGTTCGTTCGTCTAAAATCAGCTTTCAGCAGTCAGCCTTCAGCTATCAGCCAACTTATTCCCCACCTTGGATGAGAATGGGTCAGGGGTGGTCGATTCCTGGCCCGATCCTTTGTTTTCATAGACATTCTCGCTTTGTTCCCCGTCTTTCGTTACCACCAACCGGTTTCACGCCAAGCCGCGAAGCCCGCCAAGGCCGCAAAGCCCCACCACCCCCAACCCCTCCTCGGCTGAGGAGGGGAGCCGTGGGACTCCCCTCGTTGGATAAGGAGGGGACAGGGGCGGGCGATTTTGCGAACAAGTCAAAAGAGCCGTTGGCGAGGTCTGGTCGGTCATAGCGGAAGCACCATGCAGTCCCACTCTAGGCTATCGCATTAAGCGTAGTTTGTCAAGCTCTTTTATTTGAAGCGCGCCGGGAGACGCTCGAACGGCGCGATTTTGTTTGTCAAACGCCCGCCTCAGGTGAACAATAGGGGACACTATGCGCTCCCTGACTGCGGCTCTTGGCTTTCTCGCCATCACTCTCACCGGCGCGCTCCGGACATTGCCCGCCCGGGAGAGCAGCCCTCGCGGGCCTGTTGCGTGGTGCTACGTCCAAAAAGGGCCGCTCGAGGCGGTGCGAAGGCTGGCAGGTCGAAAAACGATGTCGCTGAGTTTAGGCGCGGGAGCGCTGGTGCCGGTGATGAGGACCGAATCGAAGAATGGCAGAATGCGGGTCCTACTTCGTATCACCGAGCTTGCGACGCTGGCGTCGGTAGAAGGATGGGCGGATTCGAGCCAGGCGGAACTCCTTCCCATCGACCGGTTCCCGAGTGACGAAGAGATCCTGCGACAACTTAGCATCGAACCTCCGAGCGGTTCCGCAGCCCCAGGGACTGCGGTGGTGCGCTGGCTGGTGAAGCAAGGGGACTCGGGGGCGGCGCTGGTGTGCTTCGTGGCGTCTGCCGGCCTGCCGGAATCACGGCTCGCAGCCTTCCTGCCCGCGGGTGGGAAGTACGTGCGTGGGCCGGAGCTTGAATTCTCCTTTTCCGATATGAATCCGGGCATCGTCTCCGGAGAGGTGCGCGATCTGCTCGGCGACGGAGTCGAGTGCCTGATCACCCACGAACCGTTCCGCAAGGGACCCGAGGTTTTAGGAGTCAACATGGTGATCCGCCGCCTCGAGCACGGAGAGTTCTCGACGCTCTGGACGGCTCCGCTCAAGTCGCGCAACCTCGGCTCCTTCCCCCGAGAGATTCAAAAGCTCCAGCCGCCGGAGAAGAATGCCGGCGCACCGGGCACGGTGACCAATGCCGAGGTGGAGTTCCAGGCGAGCGGAAAGACTTACATTCCTGTTTGGAAAGCGACGATAGGCTTCTTCACGGTGGGACAAGACAAACCCATTGATTCCGTAAAAGTCAGCAAGGCCTGCGGCTGGAATGGTTCCAGATTCGAGCCGATCCAGTAAGGGAGGCCCCAATGACTGGGCGACCGATTATATAACAGTCCCAGCTTCGCGGTAGTGTCTCAGTTTGAACTCGTAGCGGCGAGTTTACCTCGCCAAATGGCGGCGTAAAGCCGCCTCTACTTCAAACTGAGACACTGCCAGCTTCGCCGTTGAGTTGCGATCGGCATAGGCATATAATGGTTTTGGGGCTAAGGGAAAAATGCAAAAAGCAAAAACTTTAGGCGAGCTGAAGAAGTCTCTCTATAAGAGTGTCAGCGTCAGGAATGAGATGCGGGCTAACCTGCTGTGCAAGCTCTCGGCAGGCCAGCCGCTCTTCCCGGGTATCATCGGCTTCGACGATTCGGTGATCCCCCAGATTGCCAATGCTGTTCTTTCCCGGCACAATTTCATTCTGCTGGGACTGCGAGGCCAGGCCAAAAGCCGCATCTTGCGCTCCCTCGTCACGCTTCTCGATGGCTCCATTCCTTATATCGCCGGCTGTGAAATCAACGACGACCCGCTGAACCCCCTCTGCCGGGCCTGCCACGAGCGCCTGGCGGAAATGGGCGACGACACGCCGATCGATTATCTGGGCGCTGAAGATCGCTATGTTGAGAAGTTGGCCACGCCGGATGTGACCATGGCCGACATTATAGGTGATCTTGATCCCATCAAGGCCGCCCGGGGCGGGCACGCCTTGTCCAGCGAATTGACCATCCATTACGGCCTGCTGCCGCGCGCTAACCGCGGCATTTTCGCCATCAACGAACTCCCGGACTTGGCCGGCAAGATTCAGGTAGGGCTGTTCAACATTATGCAAGAGGGCGATGTGCAGATTAAGGGCTACCCAGTGCGTCTTCCACTGGACGTGGCGATGGTCTTCACCGCCAACCCGGAAGATTACACCGCTCGTGGCAAGATCATTACCCCCTTGAAGGACCGCATCGGTTCCGAAATCCGCACCCATTATCCCGCTTCTCTCGAGCATGCCATGGCCATCACCGCCCAGGAGGCCTGGACGGATCGCGACGGCCGCACCAAGCTGGTAATTCCCGAGTTCTTAAGGGAGATTGTGGAAAGCGTCGCCTTCGTGGCGAGGCAGGAGAAGCGAGTTGACAAACGGAGCGGCGTGAGCCAGCGCGTGCCCATCACCTGCCTGGAAAACGTAATCAGCAGCGCCGAGTATCGCGCCGTGAAGAACCACGAAGACAAGACTGTTCCCCGCCCCTCGGATGTTTACACGGCCATGCCCTCACTGACTGGCAAAGTGGAATTGGAATATGAGGGCGAAATGCGCGGGGCGGACAGCGTGGTGCGTGACATCATCCGGCAGGCTACGGCTCGCGTCTTCAAGAAGTATTACGATGGGGTTCCTCTCCATTCCATTGTTCAGTGGTTCGAGTTGGGCGGAACACTGAAGTATTCCCCGAACGATTCCGCCGAAGAACTCTACAGCCATTTCAAGAAGATCCAGGGTCTGCTCGAACAGACCCAGCGCCTGGGGATCAAGGCAAAGGACGACCCTGCCCTCCTGGCCTCGGGTGCGGAATTCATCCTCGAGGGGCTTGCGGCGCTCAAACGAATCAGCCGAAACGAAGAACTGGGTTTCTTCGCAGAAAAGCAGCATGCCGAGAGCCCTCCTGAGGAAGCGGCGCCCGCCGGGCATCGGCGGCGATCGCTGAATTAAGGCAGTTGTCAGTCATCAGTTGTCAGTTCTCAGTCGAGTTCCGGTCGCGGTCTCTGCCTTAGACTGAGGACTGACAACTGACGACTGATAACTTTGGTGTTGTTATGAAATTCGTTAAGTACGGCAAATACGTTCCCAATCCCTTCGACGATCTGAGCGCGGAAGACCTGCTGCAACTCCTTCAGGACTTCCTCCTCGACAGCGGCTTCTACAGCCAGTATTCCAACTTCTATGAGATGGATCCCGAACGCACCATGGAGCAATTGCATCAGGCGCTGCTGGAAGCTCTTCAGCAGCAGGGAAAGATCTCTGACGAGCTGCTGAAGCAAATGTTCGAGAATTGGGAAGATTATCAAAAATCCGAGCTGGCTGAACGCATCGACCAGATGCTGCAACAACTCGCGGATGAAGGCTATATCAGAATCGAGCAGCCCAATGCCGCACAAAGCGAATCAAAGGAACCTGGGCAGGGCCAGCTCATGGATGGCGAGGGGAAAGCCAAGTTTGAAGTCACGGACAAAGCCCTGGATTTTCTCGGCTTCAAAACTTTGAAAGACCTGCTGGGCTCTCTGGGCAAATCGAGCTTTGGACGGCACGACACCCGCGAACTTGCTACCGGGGTCGAAGCAGACGGGTCCAGCCGGCGCTACGAGTTCGGAGACACGCTAAACCTGGATGTCAATGCCACGCTTCTTTCGGCGATTCAGCGCAACGGCCTGAAAATTCCCCTCGACCTCGGCTATCAGGATCTTCAGGTTAGGCAATGCGAGTACCAGAGTTCCTGCGCCACCGTCCTGATGCTGGATTGCAGCCACAGCATGATCCTCTACGGCGAGGACCGCTTTACACCCGCGAAGAAGGTCGCCCTGGCGCTGACTCACCTGATTCGAACCCAGTATCCGGGCGACACGTTGCACTTGGTGTTGTTTCACGACTCGGCAGAAGAGGTACCGCTCAACGACCTGGCCCGCATCCGCGTTGGCCCCTACTACACAAATACCCGCGAAGGTTTGCGGATGGCACAGAAGATCCTCTCTCGCCAGAGGAAAGACATGCGCCAGATCGTCATGATCACCGACGGCAAGCCGTCCGCGCTGACCCTGGAGGATGGGCGGATTTACAAGAATTCCATGGGCCTGGATCCGCTGGTGGTTTCGGAGACGCTGCTCGAGGTCGCCCGCTGTCGCCGCAACGGGATCCTGATCAACACTTTCATGCTGGCGTCAGACTATAGCCTCATCAACTTCGTCCAGAAAGTCACGGAAATCTGCCGCGGCAAGGCCTACTTCACCACCCCTTATACCCTCGGCCAATACCTTTTAATGGATTACCTGCAAAAGAAGGTCAAGCACATTCATTGAAACGAGCGGCGAGTGAAAAGCAGTCGCTCATGCCCGTCGGCGGGCAGGCACTCAGAAACCATGAAAAACCTGTCATTCTGAGCGAAGCGAAGAATCTCGCTCTGATCTTTTCGTTCTCGCTTCATCACGGACCAGAGCAAGATTCCTCGCTTCGCTCAGAATGACAGGGCGTTTTCAGTGCAGGAGGGGAATGGTATGCGCGAGGGTGCACACCACCACCTTCGCCTGCCAGGAGAGGTAAATTGGATACTGTGTCCGAACTCGCCCTGAACTAATGCTTGCTGAGCTTAGCAGCCATGCTCAGGAGTAGCTTGCGATTAGCGCTGGACATGCCTTCGAACATTTTCGCCAGCCGCTTGACGGGTTTCCCCGAGCCAACCTGCTCAGGAATCTTGGGCGCACTGGGTTTGCCCTGATCGTGAAACAAGAGCTGATACGGCTCGATCTCCAGTGCCTTCGCAAACTTCTCCAGAGTTGAAAGGGAAGGGGCAGTATAGCCGCCTTCTACACGTGAAATGTAGGAACGCAAGAGACCGGACCGTCGTTCGATGTCACCTTGCGATAAGCCCTTTGCTTCGCGCAGCGCTCTTAGTCTTTTTCCAAGTTCCATACAGTGATTAAATCAGAAATGAGCACAAGAGTCAATCACATCCAGTTAATATATTTCCAGAAGGGTCATCGCCATGTCATCCCGCCAGATCAGGATGCTTCGCGCCGGATGCGGCCATCAACTCCAGGAGCGCCAACGCAAGCACTGAGCCTCCCACCTCGCTAACCGGCGGGAGTAAAACTGCCATGTCGGAACGATTCACCAGTTCGCGATCGTTCGTGTCGGTCATCGAAAACAGCCTGCCGCCCTTGACTTTGAATTGAGCAGCAGTCTCATGCAACAGCCGCTTGGCTCTCAGGCGCGACCCTGAAACGAACAGGGCGGCCTCGCCGCGGCGGAAATGAGGCAGCGGGCCCGAAAGGAAGTTGGACGCCTCGATGCCCTCTCCCCGCAACTCCCCCAACGCGCCAAAACGCCAGGCCATCCGCTCCACCACGGGATGATAGAGGCCACCGCCCACCAGCCAGAATCGTTCCAGCGCGCGGAGTTCGCCCGCCAACGAACGAAGCGCATCCCCTAGCTGGGTGAAAGACCACTCCATCTGTTCCGGCAGTCGCTTCAGTTCGTCGTCCAATGCGTCGAGGCCGGTGCTGGGGCGCTTCAGGAGGCGCGCTGCGGTCAAGGCGATACTGCAAAGCGCGGCCAGTTGGCATACCGCCGCCGCCGCAGAATCCTCCGCGCCTTCATCCCTCGTGAGGAAAACGCCTTCACAAGCTTTGGCCAGGGGGCTGTTCGCACTGCGGGTCAACGCCAGCGGCACAGCACCACGCGTGCGGGCCATGCGGACGGTTTCGAGTGACTCGGCGTCTTCGCCCGATGCTGAAATCACCAGCACAACCGATCGGGCACGCAGCGCCAGAACCGAATAGGCTTCAAAGACATTTGCGGAGCGGGCCAGCGCCAGCCAACCCGCCAACCATTCGAACAAATAAGCCCCCGCCGGGCTCAGCGGCAATGACGCGCCGCAGCCGCAAATGTAGATGGGAGATTCTCCCCATCGCACGCGGCGAATGAGCGTTTCATATTCGTGAGCGCCTTTTTCCAAGGTGTCCCGGAGCAGCCGGGGGATTTCCAAGATCTTGGCTCGAGTTTCCATGTTCGGCCGCCTCAGTAGCATGCCGTTGTAGGGGCAACCCTTGTGGTTGCCGTGGGCGGCCACAAGGGCCGCCCTATCCGGGCGATTTTAAGTCTCCAGGTCCTCGATCATTTCAGTTGTCGATGCCGACGTAAGCTCACCCCTGTAGGGAACGACAAAGCCATGTGCGGAGAGGTGCGCGCCGAAGAGCAGCATCATTGCCGCCCCATAAGCCCAGAACAACAGGGTGGCGGACGTCTCGTACGGCCCGTAGACTTCCCGGAAGCGAAAGAGCGGCAAAGTCAGCATGTAAATGAGTTTTCCCACCTCTGTCAACACGCCACCGATCATAGCGGCGGGAAGAACCTGGGTTACCGGAACCTGGGTATTGGGCAAGAAAAAGTAAATTACGAAACAGGTGCCGACGGCCAGCGGGACCGAAAGCGTCTCCATGAAGACCCGCGAGATCGCCCCCACCAACCCTGGGGCGAGAACCCATCCAAGAGCGTGGGTGAGCACCCATTTCGCAGCCGTGGCGAGAAGAATCGAAAGCAATGCCATCAGACCGGTCGTCACCGCCAGAAAGAAGGATATTACCTGGTTCTTCAGGAAACTGCGGTTCCGCGGCACACTCCAGACTTTATTCAATGCTACTTCCAACGGCAGGAAAACGCCTGAGCTGGTGAAGAAGAGCACGACCACCGAAATGAGTTGGAGCCTGGGACGCCCCGCCGCGAGCTGGGAAAGATTCCGAATGATGGAATCCGCTCCCTTCGGCAAGTGAATCTGCAAAAGCTCCAGGATCACGCGGGAAGCGCTCTCCCAACCCAGCCAGCGGCGGCAAACGGTAAGCAGAAGCAGTGTGAAGGGAAAAAAGCAAAGGTACGCATTGGCTGCGATCGAGAAGGCGTAAGCGTGCACCTCGGTCGATGAGATATAGCGCAAACTCGGGAGCAGCCGCTTGCCGATTTCCTTCCACAGTTCCTTTCGGCCTAGAGCCGATTTAGCCGGGCCAGTCACTCGATCTCCCTTCGGCAGAAGCGGAAACATCATAACAGGTTGCGGGACGACTCTTCCTCCGATTTCAATGTGGTGCGGGCGTCCCGCCCGCTGTCGCGCGAGCGTCTCGCTCCCGCGCGCGGGCAAGATGCCCGCGCGACTGCGGGCGAGACGCCCGCACCACTACCCGAAGAAGTAACAATTCACACCTACGAAAAAGTGCTATAATCCGAATTTGGTTTTTTGGTTGAGACGGTCGGGCTTCATCAAAACTTTAACTCGCAAGCGGGAGAACTCATTCCTACCCATCTGGTTGAGTTCAAGAATCGAAGGAGCACACCATGAGACGGAAAAAGCAGAAGCCGGAAGAGATCGCGGCGCGGAAAGATAACTTCAGCCGGCGTGACTTTCTGAAGGGGGCCAGCGTTGCCGTATCGGGCGGGTTGCTGGTTACGGAAGCACAGGCGGCGCCCAAGGCACCAGGGGCGGAAGCTGTCGCGGGGCCGGGGCGCGTGGCCATTAGCCTGAGGATCAACGGCAAGGCGCAGAAGGTTAATGTGGAACCGCGTGTCACGCTACTCGACGCCCTGCGGGATTACCTGGACATCACCGGGGCCAAGAAAGTGTGCGATCGCGGTGTCTGCGGCGCTTGCACGGTTATTATGGATGGCAAACCGGTCTATGCCTGTAACCTGCTTGCTATTCAGGCGGAGGGACACGATATCGTGACCGTCGAGGGCCTCTCGCACGGTGACCAATTGCATCCCGTGATGACGGCCTTTATCGAGCACGACGCGCAGCAGTGCGGCTTTTGCACACCCGGCTTTGTGGTGGCGTGCAAGGCCTTCCTGGACAAACATCCGAACCCCACCCTGGACGAGATCGAGGAAGGACTGGGCGGCAACCTCTGCCGCTGTGGAACGTACGAAGGAATCCGGCCGGCAGTGCTCGAGGCCGCCAAAGCGATGAAGGGAGGGAAAGCCAATGCCTAAGTGCAAATACGATTGGCCGGAGGCAGGGGAAAGAAAACTGATTGGTACACGGATCAGCCGTGTGGACGGCCCTGCAAAAACCAGCGGCAAGGCAAAGTATACCTACGACGTGAAGCTTCCGGGCATGCTCTACGCCATGGTTTTAGGCTCGCCCTACGCTCACGCCAAGATCACCGCCTTGGACACTTCCGCCGCCGAGAGCATGCCGGGCGTAAAGGCGATCCGCAAGATTCAAGACGTAGGCGCGGAGATTCAATGGGCCGGCGACGAAATCGTGGCCGTGGCGGCGGAGAGCGAGGACATTGCCCGCGACGCCCTGGACAAGATCAAGATAGAATTCGAGCAGCTCCCCTTCCTGGTTAACGAAGAGGACTTAAGCCGGGCCGGTGACCACGCCAAGGCGGCTGGAACCGAGAAGAGCGGCGACCCTGACAAAGCCTTCAGCGACTCCGACGTGGTGATTGCCGAGGGTTACTACGGCATCCAAACCATCACACATTGCTGCCTGGAGGCGCACGGGAGCGTGGCGGAGTGGACCGCCCCGGACACTCTGAAGACTTATTTCTCCACTCAAAACGTATCTGGAATACCGGGCGAACTCGGCGAAGCTTTACGGCAGGCGAACATCGACGTAAAAAACAACAACGTTGAAACCATCTGCCAATACGTTGGCGGAGGATTCGGCAGCAAGTTCGGCGCCGACCGATGGGGAGTTGAGAACGCCCGCCTGGCGAAATTGGCGAACAAGCCCGTTAAGCTGCTGCTGGAGCGCGATATCGACTTAGTCGTGGCGGGGGCGCGGCCTTCGAGCTACGCCAAGGTCAAGGTGGCCGCGAAGAAAGACGGCAGTATCGTGGCGTGGCAATCGGAGTCCTGGGGAACCGGGGGACCGGCGGGCACCACCATGCCTCCCCTTCCTTACGTCCTCACCGGCATTCCGAACAAGGTGACTCGCCACACCTCGGTGGGCACGAATACGGGTCCGGCGCGCGCCTGGCGCGCTCCCAATCATCCTCAGGCAGCGGTGCTTACCATGTGCGCTCTCGAGGACCTTGCGGCCAAGCTGAACATGGATCCGCTGGAATTCTTCATGAAGAACGCCGACCTGGCCGGCGACCGCGGAAAAGTGTATCGGGAAGAGCTTCAGAAGGCGGCGGAATTGATTGATTGGCAAAAGAACTGGCACCCGCGCGGCCACCCGACTCCCGGCCCGATTAAGCGCGGCCTGGGCATCAGCATGCACACCTGGGGCGGCCGAGGGCACAACAGTAATTGCAATGTGAACATCCATCCCGACGGTTCCGTCGAGATCGACCTGGCAAGCCAGGATCTCGGCACCGGGACGCGCACGGTGATCAAGATCGTGGCAGCGGAAACTCTGGGTCTTCCCCTCGAGGCGATCGAACTCAATATCGGAGACACCAAGTATCCGGCCAGCGGCGCTTCCGGCGGAAGCACCACCGTCGGGGGGGTGAGCGCTTCCACCCGCCGAGGATGCGTGGACGCCCGCGATCAACTTTTCGCGGCAGTGGCTCCCGGCTTGGGCGTTTCTGCTGACCAACTTGTCGCCGCCAACGGTAAGATTCAGGTGCAGGGCGATTCTTCCAAGAGCCTCACCTGGAAACAGGCCTGCTCCAAGCTGGGCGTAAAGACGATTCAGGTAACCGGAAAGAATCCCGGCCCCTGCTCGCTCGGCTCGAGCGGCGTGGGCGGCGTGGAGATCGCGGATGTCAACGTCGATACCGAGACAGGAATCGTGAAGATCAACAAGATGGTGTGCGCGCAGGACTGCGGGCTCATCATCGATCTGAAGACCGCGGAAAGCCAGTGCTACGGCGCGCTGATCATGGGCATCACGTACGCGCTCTTCGAACAAAAGATTATGGACGACGTCACGGGCCGGATGCTGAACCCCGACATGGAGTTTTACAAACTGGCGGGCATCGGCGACATTGGCGAGCTGGTCGTACACATGATGACCGGGCCGGGCTACGACGAGCGCGGCACCATTGGCCTGGGTGAGCCGCCGGTGATTTCGCCGGGCGCCGCCATCTCCAACGCCGTCGCCAACGCCATCGGCGTGCGAGTGTCCACAATACCCATCACTCCGGAAAAGGTCCTCGCTGCACTGGAGAAAGGAGAGGTATCCTGATGCAAAACTTCGAATATGCAAGTCCCACAACTTTGCAAGCAGCGATCCATCTAATGGCCGAAGCCAAGGGCGACGCAGCGGTCTTGGCGGGGGGAACCGATCTGCTGAGCCTGATGAAAGAGGGCGTTGCCAAGCCGGTACGGGTTGTCGATCTGCAAAAACTCAAGGAACTGAAACACATCGAGTCGAGATCCGGTCTACGGCTGGGCGCCTTGGTGACCTTCGACGAACTGATCGAGAATGCGGATGTGCAGAAGCATTATCCCGCCCTTGTTCAGGCGGCCCGAGGCGTCTCGAGCCCCCAGGTTCGCAGCATGGGAACTGTGGGCGGCGACCTTTGCCAGCGTCCGCGCTGCTGGTACTACCGCTTGGGATACGGCCTCTTGGCAACTTACAATGGAAAAGCCATGGTGCCCGAGGGCGACAACCGCTACCACGCCATCCTGGGCAATTCCGGTCCCGCCTACTTCGTGAGCCCTTCGAGCTTAGCGCCGGCGCTCTTTGCCCTGGGAGCAAAAGTTCGGCTGCACGGTCCCGAGGGAGCCCGGGAGCTTGAAATCGAGAAATTCTTCGTTACTCCCTCCAGCGAGGGTGAAAGCGAACATGCGCTCAAGCCGCACGAAATCGTCACAGAGATCGTTCTGCCACCTGCCGAAGGAATGAAGATGGCGGTGTACGAAGTCCGCCAGAGAGAGGCGCTGGATTGGCCCCTGGCCGCCGCCGCCGTGGCCCTGGAGATGCCAGGCGATTCGATTCGCAGGGCGCGCGTGGTGCTCGGCCATGTCGCTCCAGTGCCCTGGCCGTCTCCGGAGGCGGAACAAGTTTTGGCGGGAAAGACTTTTGTTGAGGATCTAGCCGACGAGGCCGGAAAGGCCGCGGTGAGTAAAGCTACGCCGCTGTCAAAGAACACCTACAAAGTCCAACTGGCCCGAGTGGCGGTGAAGCGCGCCTTGTTGCGCGCTGTGAAAGGAGAGGTCTGATCATGCCTGAACCCACTCCCCAGCCCGAGTATTCCCCTGAGCGCTGCCGGTTGTTGCGCTCCAAGTGGATGTTTATCGAATCTGAGCCTGACCCGACGGTTCCCCGGTCCGACAGCGGTATTTGCTGGTGTGTCCACACCCAGAATTGCCTGGGCCCGGATGGCGGAATCGTCAATATGGAAAACTGTAAACCTGGGCGTGCGTGCTTCCGCTCGTTGTAGGCGGGCGGCTCGTCGTGTCTTCATTTATCCGCCTCTTTTTACCGCAGAGGCGCAGAGGCGCTGAGGCCTGAGAACAAAAGGACTTCGCTCTGCGTCTCAGCGACTCTGCGGTGAATGCCTTTGCCATCTCACCTTTCAAACAGGTAACTTCCGACCTCCTTTTACATCAAAGCATATGGGGGCTTTAGGAGTGTTTTGTCAATAGGAGGATACATGAGAAGGAGATTGATTGTTTCGGCAATCGTAGGGTTAGGTATGGCTGCATTGCTGGCCGTTCCCGGCAAGGCAGCGATTAAGGGAGAATATATCGAAGCTCGGAGCGCGGACGTTTACACCGGGCCTTGCTTCGCCAACGGCGAAGTCGGGCTGGTAGGGGACGAAGCCATCCTGGCATGGAAGATCGACCAAGGAGATTGGAACGGAACCAGTTTGAACGGCCTGATGGTTGTGGCGGTGGTGAAAGCGCACGCCACATTGGGCGATCCTTACCATAGTCCTTACCCGGCCGAATCTGTGCTGATCGTTGACCAAAGGGCCAGTGCCGGGCAGCGTCTGGCGCTTCAGGAATTCGCGGCCTCGATGGCCGGCAAGCTTTTGAGCCACGTGGTGCATGTGGAAGCGGCGCCCATTCAATTGACGCTTGCTACAGGAGAACAGCATGGCGCAGCCGAGTTGGTGGCGGGAAACCTGGCGAGCATCAAGACGCGCAGCCTGTGCCAAGGCGACGACAAGTGCGGGAACGAAATTGTGTATTATCCGCCGCTTGTTCGCCTGAGTCACGCCATGCCCGCCTTCACGATCGAGGATACCTTCCACGGGCAGGGTCTAAATGTGGTGTGGAATCACATTGGCAAACGCAGCGCATTTGTGGGAAACTTTTCACTAGCTAGCGTTTCTTAAACCAAATTACGAGTTGGATGCCCTGGTGTTCCTTCGTTCTCACAGAGCATCCAACCCATGAGGCCACTTATGAGAGTGCATCGCGCACATGTGATTTTACTTGCCGCACAATTTCTTTTGGCGGGCCTGGCGTTCGGGCAGACTTACAAAGTCCAGAATGCGGGAGCGCCCGCCGCTGGTCAAATTCCTCAACCGCTTCAGAGTGCGCTCGAGTCCCAGGGAGTGAAGGTGCAGAACGACCAGGGTGGCACGTTGCTGGAAGTGTGGTTCGCTAAAACTGTAGCCACGAATTCCAGCGCCAGCCCGTCCTCCGACTATCTCTATTCCTCTCTGACCGACGGGGAATTCATCGGCGTGCTGCACTTTCCCAGCCCCGGTGCGGATTTTCGCGGTCAGGCCATCAAACCGGGTTTTTATACGTTGCGCTACGGGCTTATTCCCCAGGATGGCAACCATATGGGGGTGAATCCCACCCGTGACGTACTGGTTCTCTGCCCTGTCGCCGCGGACACGGACCTCAGCGCCAACCTGAAATTCGATGACCTTGTGAAGCTGAGCCGCCAAGCGGCCGGGACGCCGCACCCGGCTTTCCTCGTGGCTGCGCCTGTGAACGGAAGCACTTTTCCCGCTGTGGGCAAGGATGATCAAGACCACTGGAATCTCCAAGTGAAGCTGCATGGTTCCAACGGTGAGCTTCCGTTCGCGCTTACAGTAGTCGGCAAGTGGCAGGGGTGAGAGATTGATTCATTTTGGAATCTCGAATTTGGAATTTTGAATCGTTCTGGCTGTAAGGCTGGCTGAATGCATCTCGCAGAAACCAAACCGCGCGGAACCCTGGGGCCTTGTTCACTGCGAGGCATGGCAGCCGGGCTGGTCGTGTTCATGGTTCTGGCCATCTCCCGAGGGAGCTTCGCCCAAGGCGAGCCGCCCCACTTGGCGGTCCTGGAAGGGCAACTCCTGGCCACTTCCGCGGATTGTCCGGTTCTGCGCACGCACGGCAAGGATCAGCCTATCTCGGCCTACACCACTCAACTCTACCACACGCTCCAGGACAAGCGTCTGGCCAACCGGGAAGTGCGGCTCGAGGGGCTGATGAAGGGCGCTGGAACATTCGAGGTCGAACGCCTCTACACCGTCAAGGACGGAAAGCTCTATCGAGTGCGCTATTTCTGCAAAGTCTGCAATATCGAAGCGCTCGAGCCCGGGAAATGCGTCTGCTGCCAGCAACCCACGGAGCTTCAGGAAATCCCCGTCTCCGAAAACAACCGATAATCAAGGCCGCGGCAATCAGGGCATAGGCCGCTAAGACGACCAGCACGATGATGAGGAGTGAGAGGGGTTTCTTCATGCCTCTATCATTGTGTCAAGAACCCTCGAATAGGCTCAAGAGAATCGCGCTGGCTTTCTGACCGCATTGACACCATTCCCCGCTGAATGCTACAAAGGTGTTAAGGCCACTAGCCGGCATGCCCGGCAGTTGCGGTGGGTGTAGCTCAGCTGGTAGAGCGCCAGACTGTGGATCTGGACGTCGCGGGTTCGAATCCCGTCACCCACCCCAAATTTCAATTCTCCAACCTCCGCATCTTGCGGATTCCAGCGCGCTGCCGGCGCCGTGGAGTGCGGCAGCAAACCTGCCGCCTTGCAATCCGAGGCGAGAGGCGGTAGCTAGCGCTACCGCACTCCATGGTGGCTGGCACGCTGGCAGCCAAGTCCGCCGGCCATGTAGCCGACTTTTTGTCACTTTCCTTCCTCGCCGGTCCGCTCCGAAGTCTTCGCTGCGTTTTGCGCATAACGTGTAGCTTTTTGCACTTTTCAGGCTCTAATTTGCGCTCATTTGCACGCAAAACGCGCATAATTTGCAGCATTCAAAAAGTGATGTCCTTTGTTTTCAGATACTTCTTAGCTTCGTTTCCACTATTTTTGTATTTGCGCACGCTTCCCCAGCCTGGCAATTTCGAACCCTGCTGCATTCCCGCACCCCTGACCTCAGCCAGAGCGCGCGTGGCGCCGAAAAGCTCGAATTCTGCGTTTAGTGCGCGCATTGTGCAATCAACTCTGAGTTCGTTTTGAGTTCGTTTTGAGTTCGTTTCAAAATTCCATCGTTTCTTTTCAATAACATACTGGCTTCGTTCGTAATATTTTTTGTCTGTTTCAATCCCGGGCTTTCCCGAGAGCAGGAACCTTCCCAACTTCTCTCGCGCCTCGCCGGTTTCCGGCGTCCTTCTGCGACAATGTGTCCACAAAATGACCACAACTATAGGCTAGCACACAGCCTTGGTTTTGTCAAGTGAAAAATGCAAAAAAGCC
>Ga0187864_10000751_pt1 | contig 34682 bp, 35 predicted proteins | sample June2016WEW_11_4_FD_132985 | JGI IMG/M metagenome (GOLD analysis project Ga0187864, IMG submission 132985) | Peatland microbial communities from SPRUCE experiment site at the Marcell Experimental Forest, Minnesota, USA - June2016WEW_11_40 | ecosystem: Environmental > Terrestrial > Soil >...
GCGCTCTCCGACTGGCTCGGACAATTCGGGTCGCGACTATTTCCGGAAATCAGCGCTATACCCGGTTGGCGAGTCGTTCCTCGGTAGAGGGGTTTCTGCCACGGGCTGCTAATGCCGTTTCATATATTCCGTTCTTTCTCTCCATTTACTGGTTGCGCCCGCCCGCAAGAGGCCTGGGACAGGAAACATCCAATCATCAGAATCTCCGTTCCACCATCGGGGGAATCCGAGCCATTATCAGAAGCCAGAAAACCGGCTGTGCCTTGCTCTCCATCCTCTGCACGGGTTTCTTTTGCGGTCCGCTAGTTACCTTCAGCCCGGTCATTGTGAAGGATGTGCTGCATGCCGACGTCGGGCAGTTCGGCGGCGTAATGACGGCTTTTGGCATCGGAGGCATGCTGGGGCCCGCGCTGATACTCCTGACGATGCAGCGCTTCGACACCATGAAAATGTCCCTCACCGCGGCCCTGGGCTATGGATTCTTCATGATGGCCGTGTCGATGGTCGGAGCGGTTTGGCAACTTGCGGTGCTGCTTGTCGGCAGCGGCTTTCTTCTCACTGTTGCTAACACGTCCGCCAATACATTCCTGCAATCGGAGGCAAATGATCTGAACCGAGGCCAGACGGCGAGTCTTTTCATGTTAGCCACGCGAGGCGGCTTGTCGCTCGGCAACTTAGCGACGGGCACGTTTATAAGCCTTTCGAACGTTCATCTCGCCTTCCTGCTGAATGGTCTTCTGGCAGTCGGTGTTCAGATCTTCATCTTTCGACGACTGTTTCAAAAGCAAACAAGGGCCTGCTAGCGAAACTCCGTTCAGCGAGCCTCATAGATCGTAGGGCAAAGGCGAGTGTGTCACTGAGCGTGGCACCCATTCAGTACCCAGTTTTGTATAGACTCGCTTAACCGCCGCCCAGGCGACGCGGTGCGCGATCTCCTCCTGGCGCGGATCGGCGGCATATTCCTGCCACGCGTGGTTGAAAGCTTGCCTGAAGATGTCCTGGCCGTGCTCGGGGAGGTGGTGCCGGATCGAGATCGGCAGATCGTCGTTAGTCAAATAAGGCATCATGGCAAGATCCTGAAGGTCTGGTAACGCATTGAGGTTCGCAAGCGGGCTTCCAATGTGCGTTCGGACAGCCTTCCTTGGTGCCGAGTCGGTACGCTGGCGGACCCGGGCGGATGGCGAAGCGATAGATGGGCGCTATTACGCACTGACTGTGTGTTTTTACACGCAGAGAAATGGAAGCGGGCAATTACAAGCACTACCAAATGGTTGTCGGATTGCGGCGACCTAAGTAGGCCGTTGAATTTTGAGAGTGGTAACTGGAGGATCCTCCAATGAGCAGAAGAGCGAGCCACTTCGAACCGTTGCAGGCTGTTGCAATGACCATCCTCCTAATATTGCTAGTGATTCTGATGTGGTGTGTACGAGTAGCACCCGTCCCGCATAAATTTCCGTGATCAGTGATCCGAATTCCCTTTTCTTAAGGTGCGAAACATGAACCGCCGACTCTCGATTCTCGCTTTTCTCGCCGCGCTCTTGGCTCCTAGCTGCCTTCCGGTCGAACCGGCGATGATCTCATTACCCAGCCCGAAGAAGATGGGCGGCGTGAGCGTGGAAACGGCATTGGCTGCGCGGCGCTCCATACGGGCTTACACCAAGCAGCCGCTGACCATGGCCGACCTCGGCCAACTGTTGTGGGCGGCACAGGGTGTTACCTCTCCAGACGGCAAGCGCACGGCCCCTTCGGCGATGCATCGATACCCGCTCGAAATCGCCGTGGTAGCGCAAAATGTGGAGGGCCTTCCGAACGGCGCCTATCGTTATTTGCCCGCGACGCATTCACTCGAATTGCTCACATCTACGAAACCAGGGGCGGAACTGCTGGCGGGTGCGACCTCACAAGGGCAAGTTCATAGCGCTCCGGCAGTGTTCGTGATTGCCGCAGTGTATGAACGGATGGGGTCAGGAGCTAAGAACCACACTTGGACGGATTACGAGGCTGGGCTCGCCAGCGAGAATTTGATGCTCGAGACGGTAGCGCTCGGGCTAGGGTCCGTAGTGACTTGCGGCATCGACGCCGGAGCGGTCAAGGACGCCGTGAAATTTACTGCCGGCGAACAAGTCATCGTTGTTATCCCGGTAGGACACCCGGCCAAATGACGCGTGAGAATCCGAAGGAGGTAAACCTAATGACAATCAGTGAATGGGAGAAGAAATTGCGCGAGAAAGAGCGCGAGCTGTTGGCGGATATAGCGCGAACTGAAGCAGATGCACGCGCCACTGCAATCACCGAAACTCAGAACGGCGCGGTTGCGGCTGAGAGCAAAGAAAGCCTGCTACAGGAAACGACCTCGGAGTGGAATATCTTCACTCAGGTTCGCGACGCTTTGCAGCGCATCAGGCTCGGCACTTTTGGAAAATGCATAGACTGTGGTCGCCAGATTGACGATCATCGATTGAACGCCGTTCCGTGGACCGCGTATTGCTTTGACCATGAGAATCGGCATGATCGCGATTTGGCGAAGCATTCGACGTAGGCAGGAGGAATAAACTGCCTTGCCACGAAGGACACTTGCCCTGTCTGAAGTCTATCGCCTGCTTGAGCCGGGGCCGGTCGTGCTACTCACCACGGCTCGAAACGGGAAGGTTAATGTCATGACCATGTCATGGCACACCATGATCGATTTCGAACCGCCCATCGTGGGCTGCGTTGTAAGCAACCGCAACTTCACCTTCAACATTTTGAAAGCCACCAAGGAATGCGTGATCAACATTCCCACCGTGGAACTGGCCGGCAAGGTTGTGGGATGTGGGAATACTTCGGGCAGAGATATTGATAAATTCAAGAGGTTTGGGCTCACGACGGCTGCGGCCTCCAAGGTCAACGCACCGCTCATCAACGAGTGCTACGCCAACCTCGAATGCCGAGTCGTCGATGCCAGGATGGCCCCGAAATACAATCTTTTCATTCTAGAAGTCATCAAAGCCTGGATAGACCCCTCACGCAAGCAGCCACGAACGATCCATCACACGGGGAAAGGCGTGTTCATGGTCGCCGGGAAGACGATCAGGCTGCCTCCCAAGATGAAATAGAGACGTCTGCCCTAGCGTTTATCCGCGGTGAGTAAGTTCTTCCGCGCACCCCGGATGCCCGCAATTACAGGACAGCTCCAACGTTCCGGCAGCGTCGTGGCAGTATTGGCTGCAGTACTTAGTGTCTTTTGGTGTATTGCAGTTACATGCCGGATGCTCGCACTTATGATCTTCAGCCATGGCTCGGGTTTCCTTCAGACTGACTGTAGCACTCAAGTAGCCATGATCAGCAATCTTTTGAAAGGCGTGGTCAGCGGGTTGCTGTAGGAATCTGGTGAAACAGCCTCGCGATCAGTGCGTAGAGAGCAAGATGCGATTTCCAGCGCGCGGCACGCTCGCTTTTGCGTTATTGGTACCGCTCGTCGCGCCCGCCGGCGCCGAGACGTGGGATCTTGCCGCGCTGCGCGTCTTCGCCAGCCTGACGGCAGATCAGTGGAAGGCCGTAAACAGCGGCGTTGTGCAGGCGAGAGTCTTGAACACACAGGAAAAGCGCGAGGTGGCGGTAGTCGGAGTGGCACACCTGCGTGCGACGACGGCGTGTTTCGTCACGAAGTTCCAGGACATCGAAACCTTTAAGAAGAACCCGGCTGTTCTGAGGATTCGAAAGTTCACGCCGCCTGTAGGTCCGAAGGATTTGGAAGGATTCAGTCTCGAGAACCGCGATCTCGCTGATCTGCCGAATTGCCGTGTGGGTAATTGCAACGTCAAGCTTACGGCCGGAATGATTGTGCGGCTTAATCGCGATGTGGACTGGTCCCGATCCGATCATGACGTTCGGGCTCAAGCCGTCGTCCGTGAGGAGTTGCTGCGCTACATCGAAACGTACTTGCATGAAGGTAACTCGGCGCTGATCGAATATCACGACAAGACGAACTCAATTCGATTGCCGCGCGAATTTCGCGGGGTGCTCGACGCCCGGCCTGGTTTGGGGGAATTCGTTCCGGAGTTTCGTGAGTACCTGGCGCAGTATCCGAGCCAGCCCTTGCCGGGCGTCGGTGAGTTTTTCTATTGGTCGACGGAAAGCTTTGGCCTGAAACCCGTGGCCAGCATCACACACGTCTACGTTTATGTTCAGCCGGGACGAGCGGCGATCGCCTCCAAACAAATCTACGCCAGCCATTACTTTGACGCTTCGTTGGGTTTGACGGCGGCGTTGGACGATCCCGGCGACGCTTCAAACCCGGGTATGTACCTCGTATATATGAATCGCTCCCGCATTGATCTGCTCAGCGGGTTCTTCGGAGGCCTGCGGCGCGTCATCTTGCGCGGCCGGTTGCGAGATGGAATGCGAAAGAATCTGGCCGACGTCGTCCGCAAGCTGGAAGCTTCCTGCGCGGATTACCCCCAGACAGTCGAGCAACGATAAGAGGTGGACACTAGCTACTGTGGCAATCGCGTCATGACTCGGATAGGACCCAAACTTCGCTATCGTGCCGTCTTGCTCGGCTTCGGCTGCGTCCTGTTTGCTTATCTTCTTTTTCACTTGGGCGCTGCCAAAATCCTTTCCCTGCTTCTGGGTATCGGCTGGTACTTCGGTCTAATCGCTGCGACCTACGCTGGTCACCAACTGGTTCGGGCCTTCGCTTACTGGAAATGCGCGACAGCGAACGGACATTCCTCCTATTGGGACATGCTAAGAATCCGGCTTTCCGGAGAAGCGATCCAGTTCTTAACTTTCACTGGACCATTTCTGGCGGAACCGGCCAAGATGTGGCTTCTCCAGAAACGGGGCTTGAGCCCAAAACACGCGGTAGCAGCGACCGTTGCAGAGTATCTGATCTATTCCTTGAGTTCGGCCGCGTTTGCGATCGCCGCTCTGATTTACTTACTCGATAGTTTCGAGCTCTCCAGAGTGGTGGCGGTCGCAGCAAAGATAATTGTCTACGCGATGAGTGCATTTCTCCTCGCGGCGGCTTGCGCGATCGTTTGTCGAATTTATTTGATCGGCGCCATAATCAAGTTCGTCAAGAGGCTCCCACTGATTGGAAAGCCTGTGCGTTTTGAGGATCAGGATGTCCGCGACACAGAAGACCTATTGTTCATCGTCCTGCGTGATCGTCCGCTGCGGTTGCTGTCAATTCTGTCAGCCGAGTTCGCTGCACAAGCGCTTCTCCTTCTAGAGTTGTTCATACTCCTCAGGGCGACGGGAGAGCCTTTTTCGATCTTAAAACCGTTCCTGATCGAAGGGGCCAGCAAGTTCATCAGCCTGGCCTTCTTCTTTATTCCAGGCCAAGTGGGCGCAGCCGAGGGCACTTACGCACTGATCTTCAAAACGGTTGGCTTACCTGCATCCGCCGGCTTCGCTCTTGCCGTGGCGCGACGGCTTCGCAGCGTAATGGTCGCCGGCGCCGGTTTGACACTTACGCCACTTTGGCGGGACACGCCTGCGGACGGCGAGCCAGTCAGACGCGAGGATCGACTCTAGGCTATTCTTGGCTGGGCGGGGCGATCTCCGGGATGAAGAAACTAATCAATGATCCGAAGAACGTCGTCCGTGATTCCCTGGAAGGCCTAGCCCTGGCGCATCCGGATATTTTCAAAGTCTGCTTCGACCCAACCTACGTGATTCGGGCGGAAGCACCCGTCGCGGGGAAGGTCGCCATCGTGTCGGGAGGCGGCAGCGGTCATGAACCCATGCACGTAGGGTTTGTTGGGAAAGGCATGCTGGATGCCGCCTGCCCCGGCCAGGTGTTCACTTCTCCCACACCGGACCAGATCGAAGCTGCCACGCGCGCCGTCGACAGCGGCGCGGGCGTTCTGCATATCGTTAAAAACTATACGGGCGACGTCATGAACTTCGAAATGGCGGCCGAGCTTTGTCAAGGGAACGGCGTGAAAGTGCAGGCCGTGATCATCAACGACGACGTGGCCGTGGAGAATAGCCTCTACACCGCCGGTCGCCGCGGTGTGGGAACCACTGTTCTGGCCGAGAAGATCTGCGGCGCGGCTGCGGGACGTGGGTATGATCTCGCGCGGCTGGCAGCGCTCTGCCGAAGAGTGAACGAAGGCGGACGTTCCATGGGCATGGCTCTGACATCCTGCACCGTACCTGCCGTCGGCAAGCCGACCTTCGAATTGGGCGAGAACGAGATGGAGATGGGAATCGGCATCCATGGAGAGCCCGGCCGCGAACGAACCGCACTCCTCGAAGCGCGGGAGATCACGGAGCGCCTGGCCCGGACCGTCCTCGCGGACCTTCCATTTCAAAACAACGACCGGGTCATCGCCATGGTGAACGGCATGGGCGGCACGCCTCTGATGGAGCTCTATCTCGTGTATCAGGAGTTAGAGCGTATTTTGCGCAGCCACGGAATCGTGATCGCGCGCCGGTTGGTGGGCAACTACATCACAAGCCTCGAAATGGCCGGCTGCTCGATTACGCTTCTGAAGGCCGACAACGAATTGCTGTCGTTGTGGGACGATCCCGTGCTGACGCCGGCCCTGCGATGGGGGATCTGACTACGTGGCCGTACGCAAGGATCATGTGCTGGCGTGGTTGGAGGCGTTGCAGCAAGTTTACGCGGAAAACAGGCAACTGCTGACGGACCTGGATGCTGCTATCGGCGATGCGGATCACGGAATCAACATGGACCGTGGCTTCACCGCAGTCAAAGCAGAACTGGGCACAAATGTTCCTGGCGATCTCCAGTCGATTCTCCAAGCAGCGGCCACCGTGCTCATCCGAACGGTCGGGGGTGCGGCCGGGCCGTTGTATGGCACTTTCTTCCTTCGGGCCAGCGTGGCGGCGAGCGGTAAGACAGAGCTGGATGCGGCCGACGTAGTAGCAATGTTTCAGGCGGGCATCGAGGGTGTCCAACAACGCGGCAAGGCTATCGCAGGCGACAAAACCATGGTCGATGCACTGCTCCCCGCTTTGGCGGCCATGCGAGCGAGCCTGAAAGGGGGCGCCGGTCTGGCGAGGATCCTTTACGAAGGCGCAGCGGCAGCCGAGGCGGGTATGCGAGCCACGATTCCGATGCAGGCGCGCAAAGGCCGGGCCAGCTATTTGGGGGAGCGCAGCATAGGCCACCAGGATCCTGGCGCGACTTCATCCTATCTTCTGCTCAAGACCGCCGCCAGCGTTTGGGGGCATCCGAACAACTCATGATCGGATTCGTCATCGTATGCCACAGCGCCAAGCTGGCCGAAGGCGTGTGTGAGCTTGCGGGGCAGGCGGCGCAGGGCAAGGTCCGTCTTGCTGCGGCTGGGGGCACCGTTGACGCAACGAATCCAATCGGCACCGACGCATTCAAAGTGCTCCGGGCGATTGAGTCGGTCTACAGCGAAGACGGAGTGCTCGTCCTGATGGATCTCGGCAGCGCAGTGTTGAGTGCCGAGACAGCGCTGGAATTCTTGCCTGAAGACAAACGAAGCCGCGTGCGTTTGTGCTCCGCACCGCTGGTGGAAGGAGCGGTTGCGGCAGTGAGTCAGGCCGCAGCGGGCGCTGGCTTGGAGGAAATACTTCGCGAGGCGCAGATCGCTTTGGAAGCCAAGGTGGCGCAGCTCAGTGCGGGTCACGCGGAGCCAAAACCTGCTGCTGAACCAGAAAGCTCCGAACCCTGGCAAGAGGCGCTCGTCACACTGACTAATCGGCTCGGGTTGCACGCTCGTCCGGCGGCGCATCTCATCCGGCTGGCGCGCCGTTTCCGCGCCAAAGTCACAGTCGAGAACCTGTCCGCCCCCGCGGGTCCATTTGACGCCGCCAGCATCAACGGTGTCCTCAGCTTGGGTGCGCGCCAACGACATCAACTGCGGATCCGCGCGCAAGGGACCGAAGCGCGGCAGGCGTTGGTCGCGCTGACCAATTTTATTGCATCCGGCTGTGGCGAGAGCGAGAGCGCGGAAGTTACACTGGCCCCAGTTGCGCCCGCGCCCGCACAGCCCGCTCCCGGCGAGCTTATCGGCATCGCGGCGTCAGCTGGCATCGCGATCGGACCGCTCGTGAAACTTCGTCCCAGCGCCATAAAGGCCACCGCTCGAACTGTGGACAACCCTGAAGCTGAGTGGCAACGCTTGCAGACAGCCATCCGAGCGGCACAGGAGGAGACCCGCGCGCTTTACGAGTGGGCCAAAACTCATGCCGGCGAATATGAGGCCGGGATCTTCGACGCGCAACTGCTCTTCCTGGAAGATCCCGCATTGATCGGCAGCGCCTCGCACAGCATTCTCGCGGACCGGTTAAACGCCGAATTCGTCTGGCAATCGGCGGCCGGAAAGCTCGCCGAGCGCCTCCGCTCGCTGGAGGATCCCTACCTGCGCGCTCGGGCGGTTGACGTCGCGGACGTAACGGCCCGCGTGCTTGGAAGACTCACGGGACTCAGCAACGCGCCATCTCTTCTGCGCCAACCCTCCATCCTCGCCGCGCACGATCTGGCGCCTTCTGCGGCCAAAGAATTAGATCCAAGTATGGTGCTAGCTGTGTGCTTGGAGACTGGCAGCGCGACCGCGCACAGCGTAATTCTGATGCGCGCGATGGCCATCCCGGTGGTGGTGGGCCTGGGGCCCGGTCTCTCAGCCATCGAGGACGGGACTACAGTTGCGTTAGACGGAGAACAGGGACGAGTTTGGGTATCGCCCGATGCTGGCGAAGCGCGAGGAATCGAGAGTCGCCGCGAAGCTTGGCTTCGAGGCCGCCGCGTGGCGCAACAGGAGCGGCACAGACCGGCGGCGACACGCGATGGTCATCGCATCCATGTCCTGGCCAACCTCAAGAGCGTAGACGAGGCCTCGGAAGCATTGGATTGCGGCACCGAAGGCATCGGCCTGCTACGCACCGAGTTCTTGTTTCTGGGGCGCGAAACCGCACCGAGCGAGGAGGAACAACTCATCGCCTATCGCACAGTAGCCGAGGCGCTCGGTTCGCGCCCGCTTGTTATCCGCACGCTCGACATCGGCGGCGACAAGCGCGTCCCCTACATTGAAATGGGCGAAGAAGCCAATCCTCAGCTCGGCTGGCGCGGCATCCGAGTAATGCTGGGCCGGCGAGACTTGTTCCGGACGCAACTCCGAGCCATCCTCCGCGCCGGTTGCGGACACCCCATCGATATCATGTTCCCGATGATCTGCTCGGTCGCTGAACTACGCGAAGCGAAAGTAGCTCTGAGCGAGGTCGAAGCCGAATTGGAACGCGAGGGTATTCCTTTCCGGAAATGCGGAAAAGTCGGAATCATGATCGAAGTTCCCTCGGCGGTGGCCGTCGCCGATCAACTGGCTCGCGAGGCAAGCTTCTTCAGCATCGGCAGCAACGACCTCGTTCAATATGTCATGGCCGCTGACCGGACCAACTCCCGCGTCGCGCCACTGGCGGACCCCTTCCAACCGGCAGTCCTGCGCATGCTTCGCGACACGATCCAAACCGGCCGGCAAGCGGGAATTGGCGTGTGCCTTTGCGGCGAACTGGCCGCTGACACACTTGCGACGCCAGTTCTAATCGGCATGGGGCTCGAGGAATTCAGCGTCAGCGCCAAGCTGATTCCCGAACTCAAGCAGGCCATAGCCCGCTGGACGCTACCTGCGGCCGAAGCGATCGCGCGCGAAACGCTGGCGCTTGATTCCAGCGAGGTCATCCGCCGCTTCCTCTCGAACGCTCTGCCTAAATCGTGACCGCGATCGGACTCTTAGGCCACGGATGCGGTTCACTCTGGTTATTTGGTGATTCGGGTTGTCATTCGATCCCAAAGGTGTACGCCGTGTTAAGACGCTTTCTCCGGAGAGCGGCCCGACGCCGCCTTAGGGTGAAAGCCAGCGCTTGGATATACGTTGTGGGGGTTCCACACCATCCAGCCATCGGAGCCGAACTCCTCGGCCGCTCGAATTTGGGTGCGAATTTCCTGCGGTCCGTAAACACGCCGATCGAAGGCATAATCCCGGAAGGCCTGCAGCCACGGCCGGAAATGCTTCTTATCCACCTGGGTTCGCGCAAACGCCTTGTCAAGCGAGAACCTCACGATTTCATAGGGGTACTCCGCTGCCTTCCGATAACCAGGTATTCCATATTTAAAGCCGGAAGGATAAAGCATCGGACACACATAGTCGACATCGCTTACGATGGTTTCGATTTGCTGCCCAATGTCGGTATCCCCCTGGTTCCAGCAAACGTATCCGAAGATGTCTCCGGCGAGGAAGACCTTGTGAGGAGCCAGACGCTTTCTCGCCTCGCGAAAAAAGCCGTTAATCGCCTGGACGCGATTCTCCCGATTATTGGGCCGCGAGAAGACCAGACCGCGCGCGTCCGGAAACCGCACATAGTCGAATTGAATTTCATCGAAGCCCTTGCGGGCCGCCTCCTCAGCGATGTCGAGGTTGTAGCTCCAAACAGCCGGCTGGAACGGATCGACCCAAGCCAGGTGCTCCCGGTCACGCCAGATGCTCCCGCCACTGTTCTTGACCGCTAGGGAAGGCCTCGCCAGTGCCAGCGGATTGTCCTTGAACACTACTATGCGCGCGATCAGATAGACGCCCATCGACTTCAGCGTACGTAAGATTTCGTCGGCGTTCCGGGCCGGGATTACTTTTTGCGCGCCGACTTGCTGGGCAAGCGCCACCGAACTTGGGTAAGCGATCCAGCCTCGGTCGCCCTTGACATCGATCACTAGCGCATTTAATTCAGTTTCCTGCAGCAAGCGAATCGCTGGTTCCCGCAGAGAGCGGGCTCCCAGCCCGAATGAGGAAAGGTAGAGAGCTTTTGGAGCGAACGGCTTCGGTTGCATCTCGCGCGAATCGCGGACGGCTTCCAGACGAGACTCGGCGCTTCTGCGGGCAAGCGCCGCAACGGTCAGAAGGAAGGTGCGCCGCAGCATCATCGTTTTTCGTCGAGCGCGTCTTGCAACATGCGGTTGAACGCCTTCCTGTCCATGGAATCCTCTATCAAGAAGCGAGGCAAAGCCATAATGGAATCCGATTCTCGAACTTCCCGCCGCTCGATGGTGAAGGCTGCTACGTAGCCTGAGTGGGCGGCCATCTGGATCAATTCATCGTCAAAAATGCCAAAGGGCCAAGCGAGCAGGTCTACCCGGCAGCCCAGCATCCGCTCCAGTGTCAGTTTAGATTGCGTCAATTGAAACGTGACGAACTCCTGATATTTTCGGGGATCGAGGCGCCGCCGTTCGATCTTGAAGTTGGGATGCCAGTACGTGTGCGACTGGACGTCAACGAGTCCGCTGGCATTCAATTCCCGAAGCTGGGTCCAGGTCAACGCGTAACTGGCATGAGAAATCGCCGAGGGGTAGATAAATAACGTAACGGGAATCCTTGCCTTCTGCACCAAAGGAAGCATTTCCGTATAGACAGAGCGGTGGCCATCATCCACAGTCATCACGACCGAGCGGGGCGGAGGAGCCGGAGCATGTCCGAGCAGGAAGTCGACAAGTTCCCGCAAGCGAATCACACGATAGCCGTTCTCGGCTAAGTAGTTCAGATGGGATTCAAAGTCTCTTGTTGTAATCGTCGTCGGTCCCGACGCTGTGGGATCAAAGCGATGATAGACGAGGATTGGAACGCGCAGCTGTTTGTGATCCGCCGCAAGGGCGGAGGACGCCAACAGCAACGCAGACACGAAGGCGGTCATCCACTTCATTCGCTCGTGAGGGAGCAATCTTGCTGCCAGCATTCCTGTCGGCCAATTGCCATAAAGCTTTTACAAGGACCTGCGTGATTTGACTCACCGCTTGCGGACGCGTGACCCAAAGAGAGCTGCAACTCTAGCGCTGCCAACGCAGAATTATGGGACCGAGTGGCCGAGCAGGTGCACCTCGGGTGATAGAACGCGAGGAGTTTATGAATGGCCTAGTTTTGTTTTCACTGAGCTGTTTTGCTCTTTCACCGGTTTTCGCGCAGGCGCCAACCGCCGGCGGATCCAAGGAGATTCCAACATGGGGAGATGCATTTCGTAGTATCAGGCGCGATGAATCGCTGGTCAAACTCCGGGTTCATAATCTCACGGAGTACATTGAGTCAATTCAGGACAAGTGAGCACGGCACAAAAGGAGACGGCAGTGGGAACCTTCACAGCGGATTTCGGAACGATCGGGATGGCTGACGTAGCACGTGTTGGTGGCAAGAACGCATCGCTCGGGGAACTCTTTAGTGCCCTTAAGCCTCAGGGCGTGGGCGTTGTAGACGGATTTGCCATCACCTCGGACGCCTATTGGCACCTCTTGGACCAAGCTGGACTGCGAAGCAAGCTCGATGCGCTCTTCGAGAAGTTCGATCCCGAGAATGTCGAGCAACTCGCCGAGCGCGGGCACGCAGCTCGCGCCGCGATTCTCCAAACTCCCATTCCGGAGAACTTGAATCAATCGATCATTGACGCGTACCGCGATCTCACAAACAGAATCGGCCGGGACTGCGAGCTTGCCGTCCGGTCGTCGGCGACTGCTGAGGATCTGCCCGAAGCATCCTTTGCAGGAGCCGCTGAGACGTTTCTGAACGTGCGCGGACCGGAGAATCTGTTACACGCCGTTCATCAATGCTTCGCTTCGCTATTCACGGACCGAGCCATCAGTTACCGTGCGCGACTCGGCTTTCCTCAGCTCAAAGTGGCGTTGTCAGTCGGTGTCATGCCAATGGTTCGCTCAGACCGGGCAAGCTCCGGCGTGATCTTTACGCTCGACACGGAGTCCGGTTTCCGGGATGTTGTCACCGTGACCGCTTCCTATGGCCTCGGTGAATTTGTAGTGCAAGGGGTTGTGACGCCCGACGAATGGCTTGTATTCAAACCCACGTTGACGCAAGGCTATGACGCCATTGTAAGCCGCCGCCTGGGATCGAAGGAAGTACGGCTGGTGTACGCACAAGGCACGCGCACAACCCAGAGTGAAGCCACTCCGCCAGAAGACCGTCAACGTTTCTCGTTGCTTGACAGCGAGGTGCTGACACTAGCCCGCTGGGCGTGCCTGATCGAGAAACATTATTCACAACTCGCCGGACGTGCCATGCCGATGGATATTGAGTGGGCTAAAGACGGGATCACGGGTGAACTATTTGTGCTGCAGGCTCGTCCTGAGACCGTCCACTCAGCTAAGCCAAGAACGGCGACCGCTAATGTCTACCGGCTCAAAGGAAGCGGAGGCACTCCTTTGGTCATCGGGCAGGCGGTCGGCGAGAAGATTGGCGCAGGACCGGTCCATGTGGTGCGCGAGGTCGCCGGTCTGGGCGCTGTTCAGGACGGCCAAGTTCTAGTGGCACACAACACAGATCCTGATTGGGAGCCGGCGATGCGGCGGGTGGCGGCAATCGTCACCGACGAAGGAGGACGCACGGCGCACGCGGCAATCGTTTCACGAGAGTTCGGAATCCCCTGCATCGTCGGCACAGGAAATGCGACTACCGCACTCACAACTGACCAGGAGGTGACCATTTCCTGCGCGGAGGGTTCGGAGGGACATGTCTATTCCGGCCGTGTTCCGTTTGCTGTCGAACAAATTGATGCCGCGGCGGTTCCCCAGACCCACACCAAGATCATGCTCACCGTTGGCGATCCCAGCCAGGCTTTCAAGTTCGCTGTCATTCCCAATGGAGGCGTGGGACTGGCTCGCACGGAGTTCATCATCACGAACCATATTGGTATCCATCCAATGGCCCTATGCCGCTTTCCAAAGCTCCAGGATCCGGGCGCGATCGAAGAGATTCGGAAGCGAATCGGGAATGAAGACGCCAGAGAGTTCTTCATCCGGAGGTTCAGTGAGGGCGTAGGGCAGATTGCAGCGGCATTCTATCCGAAGCCGGTCATCGTGAGGACCAGCGACTTCAAGACCAACGAATACGCCCGCCTGATCGGAGGAAAGGAATTCGAACCAACCGAAGAGAATCCGATGCTCGGATTCCGCGGCGCGTCGCGATACTATCATCCCGGCTATGCGGAAGGGTTCGCTTTGGAATGCGCGGCGCTGGCGCGCGTCAGGAAGCAGATGGGACTCACCAACGTCGTGGTGATGATTCCGTTTTGCCGCACGGTGGAGGAAGGCAAGAAAGTGATCGAAGCCATGCGCATCAATGGCCTTATCCAAGGTGAAAACGGACTGCAAGTGTACGCGATGTGCGAGTTGCCCTCCAACGTAGTGCTGGCCCGAGAATTCCTCGAAGTCTTCGATGGCTATTCGATCGGCTCCAACGATTTAACCCAGCTCACGCTCGGCTTGGACCGCGACTCGGGCACAGTCGCGCGCCTGTTCGATGAGAACAATCCTGCTGTTCGCCATTTGATCGCAGATGCCATCACAGCTGCACATCGTGCTAGTAAACCGATCGGTATTTGCGGCCAAGCGCCGTCGGACTTCCCGGAATTCGCCGAGTGGCTCACGGAGCAGGAAATCGATTCCATTTCTTTAAATCCAGATACGGCTATTAAGACCGCATTCTCGATCGCGCGAGCCGAATCCCGGCTTGTGAGCGCCCCGGTCCGCTGATCGCTCTTAAACGGCTCCTGATCCGGGGCGCTGCATTCTCTGTGTTTACCGAGTGCTGCCCATTTAGAACTTAATCTGGTTCATAACAGTGCGAACACCACTCACCTTTTTGGCGTCCACTGCAGCAGCTTCCTTCTGAAGACTCGAATCAACATTCCCTTCGAGCGTCGCTATTCCGTCGTGTACCTGGACGCTGATTCGCTCGTCAGGAACATCGCTGTCAAGCTTCAGGGCTTGTCGAATATCCTGCGCGATATCATCGTCCGGCCGCCCGGGATGTCTTATTTTGGCTGTAGCTGGCATTTGATCCTCCCTGCGGCTCGCAGAGTGCACGCCGAGTTCCCTCGACCGATCAAGCACTCCTGCCAATCTGCCAGAAGCCGCCAAGAATCATGAGGTGAAACCGACCGTCGCAAGACTTGGGCTGTGGTGTGGCACGCACCCTGAGCCTATTCACGCAGAATTGAGGAGGCGAAAGATAGAACTGCCAGACTGATCGACGACAAATAGTCGTATTGGCCCTGTCGGCATAGGTCCTACGTTTGCAACCTACAGGATCTGAAGTGCGTGCACGCCAGGTATCACCGGGACACCTGCAACGTGCTCAGTTCTCACCTAAACGAAAGGAAAAAGCAATGGCAGAAGTCGCCGTAGTGAAACATCCGAAACAAGAGAGGCAGGAACTCAGCCGAGTGCTGGGATTCGACACACCGCTATTCCGCGGCAGCCTCTTCACAGTGAACCCATTTGCCCTCGTGAGGCAGTTTACAGACGAAATGGATCGAATGTTTAGCCAGACCCCGCGAGCCGCGGGAGAGGGCGCCGCTTGGACTCCCACCATCGAGGTGATGGAGAAGGAGGGCAAACTCCTGGTGACGGCCGAGCTTCCTGGCGTGAAGAAGGAAGACGTGAAGGTCCATATCGATGGGGACACGCTGGTCGTCGAGGGAGAAAGGAAGCAGGAAAAAGAAGAGAAGCGTGAGGGCTACTACCACTCCGAGCGGAGCTACGGAACGTTCTATCGCTCAATCCCGCTGCCGGAGGGGGCCAAGGCCGATCAAACAGCCGCGCAATTCAACAATGGCGTGCTTGAGGTCAGTGTTCCAATCCCCGAGGTGAAGGCGAAAAGGCAAGATGTTCCGATTCAAGAGGCAACGAAGCCCAAAGCAGCCTAACTAATTGTCCACGTCGACGGAGCGGCCCGGCTCAACGCGAGACGTCTGGCTGGGCCGCATCTTTTTCTTACGGCAGCATAAGCTCTAAGCCATCAAAAGCCACTCGGGCTTCTACGCCTTGTTCAACGCTCAGCGCGCGGAGATCGGCGTTGATGATTCGAGAGTCAGCTCCAACAATCTGCGACCCGCAGTGCGTGATCAGAGCTTTCTCGACGCCCTCTCGGCGACACCAACCCAGTTGCGTTCGGATGGAGGTATGTCCTGTGAGAGAACCATTGCTTTTGCGAATGATCGGCCGGCGCAGTGAGGCGCCGTCTCCCACATACATTCGAATATCGGAAAGGGCCTCGTGCTGCTCGTAGATGTAGACCAGATCCGGCACATAGAAAATGCTGATCCGGCCCGCCGTGATTCGATATCCGACAGCCGGCGCACGAAGCGAATGCTCTACCGGGAAAGCCTCAAATACAATGTTGTGGATACAAAAGGGGGCGCGGGGTTCGACTACCGCTCGATCCGGCAGAGGAAAGCTTTGCAGGCGACACCAGGTCTGTTTCGTACCATAGACCCGACATGGCGCGCCGTTCTTCAGACCCCAGGCGTGATCGGGATGGGCATGGGTGAGCACGATAGCTTCAGGCTGAATCCGGCCCACCCTGCGAAGCCAGTCCGCACCGCAGTCGATCATCACTCGATGGCCGCGATAGGAAATCTCCAACGAGGAGTGCATACGGTGGAGTCGGCTTTTGATATCGATTTCACCGCGGGTTCCCAAGAACTTTAGTTTCACAGTCGGTGTTCATAGCCTATCGTTCCTCAGAAGCCCAACGTGAGGACCGCCGTTTCATGGGCACCAGCGCCTTCTCGTCCACGGGTTCAGGTACGAGCTGGCAGTTCAACGCGACCTCGGTGGCCTTGGAATAGAATCTACCGCGCTTGATCGTGCATACGAAGGCCGAGTTATCTTCTGTGAGCCGGATGTAGATGTCCTGGGCGAAAAGCGTATTCATCGTGGTCTCCTTCTCCTGCTGGCATAAACCGTCGTTCGTGAGAGCCTTCGTCATTGAGTAAAGCACTTGGTGTTCCATATCCCGTCAGCGGTTTAAGCCACGCGTGCTACAAAGCAGATCCATGGGTCGGCACTCCGAAGCCGCAGGCCCTAAGTGCGGTCGCTTCCTGGGAGCGTGGAGGATGGGCCATCCGTTCCTGGTGGATTTGGCGGCCTTCGTCATCCTCCTAATCGCATTCGAAATAGCATATTTCGCCGGAATTGGCGGAAGCGGGATGGAGTTGCTGACCCCGGATCTGTGGGCGCCAATTGCGTCGTATCGAACCATCTACTTCGTTCTGGCCCACGGCTTGGTTGTCGTCTGCATTCTAATGGTCCTGTGGAGCCAACAGGCCAAGCCGCGTCCAGGCTCTCCATGGAAGGTGTTCGCCGTGGTGAATATCTATGCCGCGGCGATAGCGGTCTTCAATGCGATCTTCGACACCAACTACACGTATCTGTGTCAAAAGCCGGCGGGTGCCTCGATCATCGATTTCTTCGGGCCGTGGCCGGTTTACTTGTTTGGATGCGAGGCCATCACGTTGGCAATCTTTTGGTTGCTCTGGCTTCCAATACGATCACAAGGCTGGCGCGTAGTTGGCCCCGAGCATGCTAGTTACCTGGCCAAAGGAGAATCATTTATGCCGGCAACGAAACTAAAGGCGTTCCTGGATGCAAACCAAGTCAAGTACAGCGTCCTGACGCATTCCACGGCTTACACCGCTCCAGAAATTGCTTCGCTGGCTCACATCCGTGGCCAGGATCTCGCAAAGACTGTAATCGTCAAAATTGACGATCAGTTCGCGATGGCTGTTCTTCCATCGTCTCGACACGTGGATTTTTTGCTATTGAAGGCATCCGCGTACGCAAAGACTGTTCGCCTGGTCCCAGAAGAAGAGTTTCGCGACCTATTTCCAGGCTGCGAGCCCGGTGCGATGCCTCCATTTGGCAATCTCTATGGCATCCCCGTGTTTGTCGATGAAAGCCTCACGAAAGACGATGAAATCGCTTTCAACGCGGGAACTCACAGCGAACTGATCCGGCTGTCCTACCGAGATTTTGCCCGATTGGTTCAACCCACAGTTATTGGATTTGCGGCTAAGGCAGCGTAAGTGAGCGCAATGAAATCGGATACACAGCTACGGCGAGACGTTGAGGATGAGCTTGCTATAGAACCAAGCGTCGATGGAACGGCAATAGGCGTGGCAGCAGAAGACGGATTGGTTACGCTATCGGGGCACGTCGCCAGCTATTCAGAAAAGCTGGCAGCCGAACGGTGTGCCGCTCGCGTGTTGGGTGTCAGCGCAATTGTGAGCGAACTCGATATAAAGCTCCCCGGCTCGAGCCGGGTGACCGATGAAGACATAGCGCGGGCTGCTATGAGCGCCCTGGCATGGAATACTCTCATCCCGCGAGACCGGATCAAGGTTGAGGTGGCAAGCGGCTGGATTACCCTGGAAGGCGATGTGGATTGGCACTATCAGAAGGCTGCAGCCCACGATGCTGTCTGTCACCTGAGAGGCGTCACAGGGCTCACTGACAAAATTACCCTAAGGCCAACAAGCGTTGGTAATGCGGTCAAGGCGCATATCGAAGCGGTGCTATCGCGCCGTTTTGGCAAGAGGTTGGAGCATATCAGCATCGAGACTCGTGGTGATCACGTGATCCTGCGAGGCACGGTGGCTTCGCTTTCCGAACGCGCTGAGGTCGAAAGGGCGGCTTGGACGACGCCAGGCGTCTGTCACGTCAACAACAACCTGGCGATCGAACGCAAGAGCAAATCCCTCGCGCGCTGACGATCCTCAGAGCAAAACGGAGGCAGCGGTCCGTTTGGCGCTCTCCTCAAGGAGCTTCAGGACCTCGGCATCCTCTGTTGGGAGAAAATTCAAATACCAATCACCGACGGAGAAGAATGGCTGTGCCAATTTGGACTTTGCGGGCGGGGTTGGACTACCGCTAGCGATGGACCAACAAGGCAACCTGTATATCACGGACGGCTAGAACAATCGCATTCGCATGGTCAGTGCGGGCGGAACCATCAGCACGATTGTTGGCAACGGCAGCTCGGGAAGCCCTGTGGATTGGCAACCGGCGACTCAAACTCCGTTCTCCCAAGCCGGTGGGTTGGCGGTCGACGCTTCCGGCAATCTCTATGTGTCTTCTCTCTCGAATCTCACACTGAATGCTTCGAACCTTTACGCGTTTCCTATTACCTACGGCGAGATCTATGCAGTCACCGGCGGTAAGATCCACAGAATCGGTGGCGGCGGGACCGTACCTGCGGCAGATGGGATGGACGCACGGAATGCTTCCAACATCGTCGGGTATGGTGGGATCTTAGTCGACTCGAACGGCGATCTCTATGCCTCCAACGCCTTCCAGATCTGGAAGCTGATCTTGAATTCGCCAACGGGCTTGACTATCACGGGAGGCAACAATCAGACGGGAACCGCCGGTTCGGCGCTCCCGACCGCTCTGGCAGTGCTGGTCAACGGACGAGCCGGAGTGGGCGTGGCCGGAGCGATAACGTTGACCGTAGCGGTCCCGGTGGCATCGGTTTGCACGCTCAACTCACTGCGACCGTAGTCGGTGCCCCAGGCGCCCCGAGCATTTCGGCCGTGGTTAGTTCTGCTACCGGAACCTCCCCGTTCGCCTCCGGCCAGCTCGTCTCGATCTACGGCACGCAGTTGGGACCGCTCGCAGGTTCCGGTCTCCAGCTTGGGCCACGCGGTATAGTAACGACATCTAACGGGGGCACGGGGGTTTTGTTCGACAACATTGCGGCCCCGATACTGTACACCGGCGCTGGTCAAGTGAATGCCGTAATTCCGTGCGCACTAGCCAGGCCATCCTTCAACGCAAATGGTCGTGGAGTACATGGGGGGCTCAATCTGCTCCGCTGACCGTGCCTCTCGGCACCGCCGCTCCGGGCATCTTTACCGATGACGGAAGCGGCACCGGCCAAGGCGCGGTCCTGAATCAGGACTATTCCTTGAACGGTCCTTCGAACCCAGCGGCGCGCGGATCGATCGCCATCTTCTATGCCACGGGGATCGGGCCGACCTCGCCTTGTTTCGACGGGCAGGTTTGGCAAAGCAACTTGCCGAGCGCCACATTGCCCGTCAGCGTCGACGTCGGTGGTTCGGGCGCGCAGGTGCTGTATGACGGCCAGGCACCTGACCTTGTTTCAGGCGTGGCACAGTTCAACATCGTGATTCCGAGCAACGCGTCGACCGGCATAGTTTCCTTGACGCTTGCTGTGGGAGGGATCTTCAGCCAGCCGGGAGTGACAATCGCAGTGAAGTGACGCCGCCAGGTGTGTTGAGGGAAATCGCGCACCTTTGTCGGCGGGAAGCACTCAGTATGGCGTGGCAATGAACGTGCCGTTAGAAGGACATGCAAGAGCAGATTCTTGAGACGGCAACGGAACCACGTGTACCCCTGCGAGGCGACCTTGAGGCGCGCGCGAGTAAGCCGGACGAAGAATCGGTGCGCCTTCACGCCTTCTATCAAGGGAAGATGCAGGTTGTCCCCAAGTGCCCAATTTCCGACGCGCGCGATTTCGCCTGTTGGTACACGCCCGGCGTGGCAGCGCCGTGCCGAGCCATTCAAGCCAATCCGTCCAGAGTTTGGGAACTGACCAACAAGGCCAATCTGATCGCCATTGTCTCGGACGGATCTCGAATTCTCGGCCTCGGAAATATCGGGCCACACGCAGGCCTCCCGGTCATGGAAGGCAAGGCGCTGTTGTTCAAGTATCTGGGCGGCGTGGATGCCGTGGCGCTCTGTTTGGCGACTCAGGACGCACGAGAGTTCGTGCGCACGGTGCAGCTTCTGGAGCCCGCCTTCGGCGCGATCAATCTCGAAGACATTGCTCAGCCCCGTTGCTTCCGCGTGCTCGAAGAGTTGCGCAAGACGATGTCGATTCCCGTGTGGCACGACGATCAACAAGGATCGGCCACGGCGCTGCTAGCGGGTCTGATTGGAGCGTTAAAGGTCGTCGGTAAGGGAATCAATTCCATTCGTGTCGCGATGATCGGAATGGGTGCCGCCAACGTTGCGATCTACCGGCTACTGAAAGCCTACGGCCTCGATCCGGCGCGGATCGTTGCCTGTGACAGCCAGGGCACGCTTCACCGGGATCGCGGCGATATCGAGGGTCGGCAGGCAGAGTTTGCTGAGAAATGGGTAGTGTGTCGGGAAAGCAACCCCGACCGGGTGACTGGCGGGATCCAACAAGCGCTCCGAGGCGCCGATGTGTGTATCGCTTTCGCTCGTTCGGACCCGAAAGTGATCGAGCCGGCGTGGATCCGTACCATGGCCAAAGATGCGATCGTGTTCGCCTGTGCAAACCCTGAGCCTGAGATCTGGCCCTGGGACGCAAAAGCGGCTGGCGCTCGCATCGTGGCGACCGGCCGCAGCGATTTCCACAACCAACTGAATAACTCGCTCGTTTTTCCCGGGATCTTCCGCGGAACATTGGATGCGCGAGCGGTGACGATCAGCGATGACATGGCACTGGCCGCCGCGAACGAACTGGCTCGGTGTGCTGAGGAACGCGGCCTGACAGAGAACTCGATTCTGCCCGGCATGGCTGATTGGCAGGTGGTCCCGCGCGTAGCCGCCGCGACGGCCATGAGGGCACAGGAGTTGGGACTGGCACGCGTCAGGCATACTCGCGAAGAGTACATCGAGAGCGCGACACAGCGCATCATGGACTCGCGGCGCATGCTGCGGGTGCTGATGCGCGAGAATGTGATTGCCCCGATGCCCTACGTTCCAGTTACTTCAGGCGATCAGACAGGTAACGAGTGAGTTCTCTCAAGGTGCTGAGCTTCCGGTAATCGGCTTCGGGGATCTCGACGGCGAGTTCTTCATGCAGCGCGATCATAAAGTTCAGAAAGTCGAAGGAGTCGATGTCCAGAGCCTCTCTTAGGTTTTCTTCCGGTCGGATTTGATCGAAGTCGGCCTCGGGAGCGATCTTTCGCAGGATCTTGAATACAGCAGCTTTGATCTCCGGCTCGCTCATAGCTTCTCCGGTTCTTGCAGATGCTGATTCAGCGCGGTCAGGAACTGTGCGCCGCGGTGGCCATCCGTCGCGCGGTGGTCCCCCGCCAGCGTGGCACTCACAACGGGCCGGATTCCGAGCATCCCGTTCTCCGCCCAGGGTGATTCGATGACTCTGCCGAACCCAATCAGCGCCACCTGCGGGGGATAGATCACGCCGTGCACGGTCTCTACTCCGAGATCGCCCAAGTTGGTGATCGTCACCGTACCGTCCGTAATTTCAGAACTTCGCAGCCGGCCGGCGCGTGCCCGTGTGATCAAATCCCGCAGGGCCTGCATCAGTTCATCCAGGTTCTTCCGGTCTGCATCCATAATCGCAGGGACCACCAGACCACCTTGTCTCAGCGAAATCGCAAAGCCGATGTGCACGGCTTCCTTGGGCTGAAGCTGATCGTCGATCCAATACGCATTCAACTCGGGTACATCGTGCAACGTGCGGGCGACGGCCTTGATGAGCAGGACCACGCTCAAAAGCCTGTCCTTTACGGAACGCTTCTGATTCTCGGCTTCGAGAAACTTCAGAGCCCGCTGCAAATCGATCTTGGTCTCCAAATAGTAGTGCGGGATTTCGCGATTGGACCGCGCCATGGCGGCGGCGATGGCGCGGCGTATGCCGGCCCGAGGTTCGGGGACTACAGGCTTTTCCGTTGGTGCTTTCTTCAGGGCCGCGGCGGCTCGCTGGACATCGATCTCGGTGAGCTCCCCATGCGGACCAGTACCCTGCACGCCGCTTAGATCGACGCCGAGCTCTTGAGCCACGCGGCGCGCAAGCGGTGAGGCCCGCACACGTGCTACCGAAGGTGTGGGCGCGACCGTGGCCGGTGCGGGCGGAATCTCTTCGTGAGCCGGCGCTGCTGCCTCGCCTTCTTCTCGAATCACTGCGAGTACAGCGCCGACTGGCAGCGTATCTCCCGCCTTGGCGAGAAGCTGCTCGACCACGCCGTCGCGATAAACCTCAACCTCGATGTCTGCCTTTTCGGTTCTCACCACACCGACGATGTCGCCGCGCTTGACGCGATCGCCGGGTTTAACGCTCCATTCGATAAGGGTGCCTTCCTCCATGTCCGCACCCAGGCTCGGCATGCGGAACTCAGCCATGCGTGCGCACCATGGCTTCTACAGCGGCGACGATGGTTGGAACCTGGGGGAACGAAGCGTCCTCGAGATGCTTCGGATAGGGCGTGGGCACTTCAACTCCGCAGACTCGCTCGACCGGCGCATCCAAATCGTAGAAGGCCTTTTCTTCGATGCGGGCGCTGATCTCCGCGGAGATTCCACCGCTGCGCCAGCCTTCGTCCACAACGAGCGCGCGGTGAGTTCTTCCTACGGACTCCAGGAGAGTGGCATCGTCGAGAGGCCGCAGTGTGCGCAGATCGATCACTTCCGCTTCGATGCCCTCCTTAGCTAGGTTCTCCGCAGCTTCCAGACACTTCCAGAGCATAGCGCCATAAGTGATGACCGTGACATCACGGCCGGCGCGTCGCACACGCGCCCGTTCGATATCCACTGGCCCCGCATCAACCGGCAATTGCCCTTTCATGTTGTATAGGCCGGCGTGCTCGAACATCAGCACGGGATCCGGATCCTCCAGCGCCGTCGCCAACATTCCCCGTGCATCTTCCAGCGTGCCGGGCGCCAGAATCCGAATTCCTGGAATGTGCGCGAACCAGCCTTCCAGGCTGTGCGAGTGTTGCGCGGCCACCTGCCTGCCACCGCCGGTTGCCATTCGGATTACCAACGGTACGTTAAACTGGCCACCGGACATGTGCAGAAATGTCGCAGCGTTATTCATGATCTGGTCCAGCGCCAGAAGGCTAAAGTTGACCGTCATGATCTCCACGATCGGTCTCATGCCGCCCAGCGCCGCTCCGATACCCGCGCCGACAAATGCCGACTCCGACATGGGCGTGTCACGAATCCGCTCGGGACCGAACTCCTCCAGCAGTCCCTTGCTCACCGCGAAGCATCCGCCGTATCGGCCGACATCTTCGCCCATCAGGAAGACTCGGTTGTCCTTTTGCAGCGCCTCGCGGATTGCATCTCGAATTGCGTCGCGGTACGTGATCTGCCCTGGCACCGCGCTCATGCTGGCCTCCGTTCACTGTAGACAAAGCGCTCGAGATCGGCCAACGGTTCCCAGGTTCCCGCTTCCGCGTAGGCAACCGCGTCTTCGAGCTCTTGTGCAACGTTACGCTCGATCCGTTCAAGATCAGAATCGCTGATGGTCCCCTGTTGCTTCAACAACGATACGAGATTCGTGATGGGATCGCGTTTTTTCCACTCTTCGACCTCTCCCTTGCTTCGATAAAGTTCGGGATCGTACATCGAGTGAGCACGGAAACGATACGTCTTGCACTCCAGGAAGACAGGGCCCGCTCCGGCTCGAATTTGCGTCACCGCTCGCCGCGCCGCAGCTTCGACGACAAGAACATCCATTCCGTCCACAGCCTCCGCTGCGATTCCATAAGCGGCTGCCTTCTTCGTCACATCGGTGGTAGCCTGTGCCAGATCTAAGCGTGTACCCATCGCGTACAGATTGTTCTCGCACACGAATAATACGGGCAAGCGCCAGAGCGCGGCGAGATTCAGGCATTCGTGAAACTCTCCTTCGGCTACCGCACCGTCGCCAAAGAAGCAGCAGCTAATTCCAGGCCGCACCTGCATCTTGTCCGCGAGTGCGAGACCGACCGCGATTGGCAGGCCGCCGCCGACAATGGCATTGCCACCGTAGAAGCGAGTCTTCGCATCGAACAAGTGCATCGAACCACCACGGCCACGGCTGCAGCCTTCCTGCTTTCCATAAAGCTCCGCCATAATCGAGCGAGCAGAGATTCCTCGCACCAATGCGTGGCCATGCTCGCGATAGGTCGCGACGATTGCATCGTCAGGGCCGAGTGCCTGCACTACCCCCACGGCCACAGCCTCTTCGCCATTGTAAAGATGCAGAAAACCACGGATTTTGGTTTCAGTGTACAGCTCGGCGCACCGCTCTTCGAGCCGGCGAATGCGCACCATCTGCGTCAGAGACTCAATCGCGCGAGGGCGGTCGACATCTATCCGGACCTGGGTTTTTATCATATCGCTCATACAGAAGACTCCAACGTCGATGTGTCGCCTTCGGGTAGGCCGAGTTCGCGCATCTTGAGTAGCCGCCGCATGATCTTACCACTCCGGGTTCGAGGCAGGCTCTTTTGGAACTCGATCTCTTTCGGAGCAACAACCGATCCCAGCCGCTTTCGCGCGAAACCAAGAAGATCGAGGCGCAACTCTTCACTGGGCGAGCATCCCGGTTTCAGCGACACGAAAGCCTTCACCACCTCTCCAATAATGGGATCAGGCTTCCCGATGACGCCTGCTTCCGCGACGGCCGGATGCTCCATCAACACACTCTCCACCTCGAATGGGCCCACCATATGACCCGCCGTCTTGATGATGTCGTCCGCGCGCCCGACAAATTCGTAGTAGCCGTCCGCATCGCGCCTGGCAAGATCGCCAGTGATGTACCAGCCGCTTTGGAAACATTTCCGGTAGCGCTCCTCTTCATGCAGGTAACCACGGAACATGGACGGCCAGCCGGGCTTCAGCGCAAGCTCACCGTCGATGCCCGGCTCGGCGATCGGCTCGACGGTCTTCTCGTCTACCCGGCGTACAATCGTCGCTTCCACTCCTGGCAGCGGACGGCCCATGGATCCTGGCCGGACCTCCATCGAAGCGAAATTGGCGATCATGATGCCGCCGGTCTCGGTCTGCCACCAGTTATCGTGAATCGGCAATCCAAGCGCCTGCTGTCCCCAGACGACGGCGGCCGGGTTCAGCGGCTCACCCACGCTTGCGATGAATCGCAGGTGACGCAAGTCATACTGCTTGCGCGGCTCGATGGGCAACCGCATCAGCATGCGGATCGCAGTGGGCGCGGTGTACCAGACACTCACCCGCTGTTCCTGCAGGATGCCGTACCAGCGCTCTGCGTCGAAGTCGGCTTCATCGACAATGTTGGTCACGCCCAGTGCGAGTGGCGCAATGATGCCGTACGAGGTGCCGGTGACCCAGCCCGGATCGGCGGTGCACCAGAAGATGTCGCCAGGATGCAAATCCAGCACATACTTCCCCGTCATGTAGTGCATGAAAACGGCTTGATGAACGTGAATCGCTCCCTTGGGTGTACCCGTGGTGCCGCTAGTGAAGTGAAGCAGCGCTGGTTGCTCGGGATCAGTCGGAGGAATCGTGAATTCGCTAGATGCAGCGGCCAGGCGCCGCGGAAACGAGTTGACGTCTTCAGCCAGGTCTTCGTCGCTATCGGCCAGGAGCACGTGCTTCAACATCGGCAACGAAGCACGTAACTGAGCGACGTTCTTCCGGTAAAGTCGAGTCGTGGTCACCAATATTGTTGCTTCGCCTTTCGAGAGCCGTTGCTGAAGCGGCTCTGGACCGAACGCGGAAAACAGAGGGCAGAACACGCTGCCATTCTTGAGCGCGCCAAGCGCTGCGATATAAAGTTCGGGAATGCGGCCTGCAAGGGCAAAGACAGCGTCACCTTTTCCAATACCGAGCTGTCCCAATAGATTCGCGAAGCGATTGCTCTTCTCTTTCAGGTCTCCGTAGGTGAAGTCCTCAATCTTCCCCTCTCTGCTAATCCAGCGAAGAGCGAGGTGATTGCGGAGGGCGCCGTTGGCGTGCCGGTCCACCGCTTCGTGGGCAATGTTCAAGCCGCGTCCACCGGGCAGCCCCTCCAACTCCCGCCTGACCGTTTCCCACGAGAACTCAGCGCAGGTTTTCTCGTAGCAGGGAAGGTTGGGACGAACCACCCAGGACCTTGGGTCCTTTTTGATTGGCTCCCATGACATATTCTGGCCTATGAAATCAAGAGCATGTGAGATGCCAGGAAACGAGATTTGCGACCTAGATCGATCTGCGCAATTTCGCGACGCCCTTACTGCGCCGCTCGGCCCACCTCGGGCGGTGACGTTTGGGTATCCTCGCGCCCGAAACCGTCGCCGAGCAGCAACAGAGGCACTTCGATCTCGCGCAACAGGGCTTCGAGCGTATCGGGAACTTTGAGCAGTTGCCGGCTCGCCAAAACCAAGAGGACTGCTCCTTCCTCTCTCATTGCGCACAAGAGGCTCGATTTTTGGTCCGGGTCAATCCCCCGGCATCTTAGATCGAGAGGTTGCGCCCCCAGCAAATTCCGGATCTCCTCCAGTTTTTTCGCATGATCCGCCGTACTGACAAGAACCGTAATGCCTTTAGCCCCGCCGCTTGCCAATTTAGCAGCGACAAATAAGGCGTTCTTGGAACCCGCTGAGCCATCGTAGTAGACCAGCGGCCGCAGGTTGCCAAGGACCGCACGTTGCGAGATCAACAGCAGGGGAACGCTGCTTGTGGCCAGTTCGAGCGCCGTGGAACCGATTCGCAGGGGCCGCCCAAAAGACCAACCAAGTCGGCCAACGGCAACGATGTCATCCTCGGCAGCGGCAGCGCGCAACGCGGACGTGACCTGACCGCGTACAGTTTGAAATGACCAACGAACTTGCGCGCGTTGCGCGGCGGCAGCCACAGCATTTCGGATTTGCTCGGACTGGGCTCTCAACTTGCGCTCCATGATGGACCGGTTCAGAGGAATTTCGCTAGCGGTCGTATACGCGATCTCTCGAGCGGAGGGCGATTCCGCCATTCTGAGGAGCTCAACGTCCTCGACAAACAGGCCCGCCAGCTCTGCCTCCATCTTGGCCGCTAGATCGACGGCCATGTCCAGCGCCGCCAGGCTGTGTGGCGAGGCATCCAATGCGACCAGGATTCGCCGGATCGCAAATGCAGTGGTGGGCGCATTCACAACGGCCCCTCGGCTTGAATTCGCCGGCCGGCCGCCAGTCGTTTCTCGGCCAGCTCGATCAGTCGCGATTCCACTTTTTGGTTAACGCTTCCCTCGGGAAACTTCCCGGAGGCGTCGCGCTCGCCCGCCGGTACGCCGGTCAGAATCTCGATGCCTTCATCAATCGTCTCCACCGCGTAAATGCGAAATTTTCCGACTTGGACGGCGTCCACGACCTCGCGCCTGAGCATCAGATGCCGAATATTCGAGCTTGGGATGACCACGCCTCGTCCGTCCAGATGCCCGCGACCCTTGCACAGGTCGAAGAAGCCTTCGATCTTCTCGTTGACTCCGCCAATGGCCTGAATTTGGCCGTGCTGGTTGACAGATCCGGTCACAGCGATCGATTGCTTGAGGGGCAGACCGGAAAGCGAGGACAGCAGCGCGTAGAGCTCGGCGGACGAGGCGCTGTCTCCTTCTACCGCGCCATAGGATTGTTCAAACACCAGACTCGCCGACAGCGAAAGTGGATGATCGGGAGCATAGCGTGCTCCGAGAAACCCCGAAAGGATCAGCACGCCTTTGGAGTGAATGGGACCGCTCAGCTCTACTTCCCGCTCAATATCGATGACTTCGCCCTTGCCGAGTCGAATGCGCGCGGTGATTCGGCTGGGATGTCCAAAAGCGAAGTCCGCCAGCTGAAGCACTGAGAGTCCGTTCACTTGGCCTACGCGTTCGCCCTCCGTGTCGACAAGAATCGTTCCCTCCAGAAACTGCTCGAGGAGCCGATCCCGCAGCCGGTCAACGCGCCGAACTTGGGCATCAATGGCCCGCTGAACATCATCGGCTGTCACGGGGGTCCGCGCCGCTTCGCGAGCCCAGTAGTCGGCTTCCCGCAGCAGGTCCGTGAGAGTTCTACGGTGAGCCAGGATTTTTTGTGCGTCTCCCGCGAGCCGTGAACTCTGTTCGATCACACGCCCGACCGCTCCCCGGTCGAACGGCAGAAGAGCTTCTTGGCGAGCGATGGTTCCGATCAACCGCGCGTACAGAAGATGGGTGTCAGCGCTCCGGTCCATGCGCTCCTCGAAATCCGCCGCCACTTTGAACAGCTCTCCGAACTCGCTATCCAGGGAAGAAAGTAGGTAATAGAGCAATCTTTCGCCGATGAGGACGACCTTCACGTTCAACGGGATCGACTGCGGCTCCAACGTGACCGTACTTGCCAGACCGATCATCTGTCCGAGCGATTCGATGCGAATCTGGGACGAGTGTAATGATCGTTTTAGGGCCTCCCACGCGTAAGGCTGGACTAGCAACTTGTAGGCATCGAGAATCAGATAACCACCATTGGCCCGATGCAAGGCGCCAGCTCGGATCAGATCGAAGTCAGTCGAGAGTGCCCCCATTTGAGCGATGTATTCAATCGTGCCAACCAGGTTTTGATGGGTTGGATGGTCCTCGTACACCACAGGCGCGCCACGGTCTGCGCTGTGGTCCACGAGCACATTCACTTGGTAGCGCCGGAAGAAGGTAGGACCCTTGGGCGCGCGAGGTAAGAACATTCCCATCATCGCAGCCAACGGGTGCTCTGATGGCGTCAGGAATTCGTCAACATTGCCGATGACGTCCTCCTGCACTTCATCTAGGAAGCTCACCACTTCCGGTAGGTCCAGATACTTCTTTCGCAGATCTTCGATTAAGTGGCCCACGGCGAAAGCAGCCACCTCATCATTCAGCGCTCGGACTTTCTCCCTAGCTTCCTGCTGCCATTTCGGGACTTGTTGCAAAATCGCCTGAAGCTTTTCTTGCAACTCGGAAATCGTCTTATCAATCTGTTGATGTTCCGCCTCAGGTAACTGCTCGAACGCCTCTCGGGTGATTACCTCGCCCTTTCGTGCAGGTGCGAGTATCAAGCCAGTCGGAGTTCTCAGCAGAACAACGTCTTTCTGGCTCGCCTCCTGTTGTATTTCTTCGAAAGCCTTTTCCTGGCGATCCTTGATTTCCTGCTCAATGACCTGCTTGCGTGCCCGGTAGCTGTCTGTCTCAAATGCGGAGGGAATAGCGGAGCGCAACGTATCGACCAACTGATGCATGTCATCGCGGAGCGGCACGCCGCGACCGGGTGGAAGTTTTAACGCCCGGGGCTTTTCAGCGCTTTCAAAATTGTTGATGTAACACCAATCGTGAGGTTTCGGTTCTTCCACCGCGCGTTTTTCAAGGAATGATCGAAGGCTGGCATACTTGCCAGTTCCCGCGGGCCCCAGCAAGAAGAGATTGAAGCCTTGCCTGCGGATACCGACCCCGAATTGGACAGCTTCAAGCGCGCGGTCCTGTCCGACAAACTCGGCGAGATCCTCTAGGTCCGCGGTGGTGTCGAACTTAAACTCCGATGGATCACAGCGTCGGAACAGAACCTCCGGCTGCAAGGACTTCGCTTCCGTGGCTGCCATCATGCTCATCTAGCGTCTGGTGAGTGTCTCGCGAGCCTGTTCTCGTACGATGACCTTAGCCAGTTCACTCATCTCCTCGGCGGGCAGTTGAATCAGATCGTCCAGAGAGATAATTCCCACCAGACCACCCTTTCTGTCAACGACAGGCATGCGACGGATGCCGTTGATGCGCATCTGTTGCATGCATTCATAGATGCCTTGATCTTCCCCGGCGGTCACCAAATCCCGCGCTCCCAGGTCACCGAGCGTAAACAGACCCGCATCCAGACTTTCAGCGACCACATTTCGGACAATGTCGCGATCGGTAATGATTCCGACCGGAACTCTCCGGCCGCCGATATCTTCTACCACGACCAGATTGCCCACGTGGTTTTCGGCCATCAACCTGGCGGCCTCCCGAGCGGTTGTTTCCCTGCTCGCGACGACGACATCGCGGATACAAACATCACCTATCGGCATTGCACACCTCCATCAACTAGTATCTAAACGACCGACACTTTCTCACCTGCGGTCTCAGGTTCCGGCGCCGTCAACAACCGGTCCAGTTCGGCGCGCTCCAAGGTTTCTTTGCGCATCAGTTCTTTCGAGATCCGCGCCAGCGGCTCCCGATTCTTCAACAGAATGGCCATGACCCGCTCATAATTCTGATCCAGGATGCGCCGCGATTCGCTATCGATCGTCTCCGCTGTTCGTTCGCTGTAGTTGCGCTCTTCCATTTCAAACGGCGACTTCAAGAACGGAGACGCCGCCGGCCGTCCATATGTCATCTTGCCGAGTGGATCGCTCATACCGAAGCGAGTCACCATCTGCCGCACCAAGGCAGAAGCGCGCTCCAGATCGTCCGCCGCTCCGGTCGAAATCACGCCGCCATACTGAATCTCCTCGGCCGCGCGGCCGCCCATGAGTACCGCGATCTGATCTTCGAGTTCCGGCTCTGTCATCAGATAGCGCTCTTGCGTCGGCAACTGCAGTGTGTAGCCCAGCGCGCCAATCGATCGCGGAATGATGGAGACGCGATGCAATGGATCGGCGTGTTTCACCGACAGCGCCACCAAGGCATGGCCGGCTTCATGAACCGCCACACGCTCCTTCTCTTCCGGCGTCATGACACGGCTCTTCTTTTCCAAGCCCAGCGTAACGCGATCCGCGGCTTGCTCCAGATCGCGCAACTCAACGCTCTCGGCGCCCCTCCGCACAGCCAGCAGCGCGGCTTCGTTGACGATGTTTGCCAGATCGGCTCCCACCATGCCCGGCGTCCGGGCGGCGATGGTTTCCAAATTGACGTCGCCAGCCATTTGAATCTTGCGAGCATGCACTTTGAGAATATCGATGCGGTCCTTCAAGTCCGGACGGTCCACGAGCACTTGCCGGTCAAAACGGCCGGCGCGGAGCAGGGCCGCGTCCAGGACCTCGGGGGTGTTCGTGGCGGCCATGATGATGACTCCTTCCGAACTGTCAAAGCCATCCATTTCAGCAAGCAACTGATTCAGAGTTTGCTCACGCTCTTCGTTGCTGAAACCGATTCCCCGGCCGGATGTGCGCGATTTGCCGATGGCATCCAGTTCGTCGATGAACACGATGCAAGGCGCCTTTTCTTTGGCCTGCTCGAAGAGGTCGCGAACGCGTGCGGCGCCCACGCCCACGAACATTTCGACGAACTCCGAGCCCGAGATGGAGAAGAACGATACGCCCGCTTGTCCAGCCACCGCTTTCGCTAACAGAGTCTTGCCGGTGCCAGGAGGTCCTACCAGCAACACTCCCTTGGGAATGCGGCCGCCGAGTCTCTGGTATTTCGCCGGCTGCCGAAGGAAATCGACGATTTCTTCCAGTTCCACCTTGGCCTCGTCCACGCCTGCCACATCCTGGAAGGTTACTTGAACCCGGCTGGACTGGTCGTAAATCTTGGCTTGGTTCTTGCCAAAAGTCAGAGGCCCCTTCACCTGCGCGATGCGACGCATCCCAATTCCGTAAATCAACGCAATGAATGCGAAAGGAACCAACCAAACCAGTGCATTCCAGATCCACGAAGGACGTTCGATGTGGCCCCCAAACTTCACTTGCTGGGCTTCTAATTCCTTTAAAAGCAACGATTCATCCACACCGGGCAGCCGCGTCGCTGTGATCGTCCGTTCGCCGGCCGGAGTGGGGTGCGATGAATCGTCTTTGCGAACGCCGATCAGCTCTCGCTCGGTGACCTGGACGTCGCTTAGTTTGCCGGAGCGAAGTTCAGCGAGGAAGTCGCTGTAGGACACGGGTTTGGGCGCTTCGATCGGGAACAGCTTCAGAACGAAGTGGAACGCCAGCAAGAGCAGGACGATGTTGACGACTGTAAATACCCATCGGTGTTGCTGTTTGCGTTCCATCCGCGTAATTTGATGCATGTAGCCGACCACTAAAGTCCTCTGGAGTATGGTGCGGCAGATGCACTGTACTGTACGTCCCGCTGGAGGTAAATGTATATGCGCAACTTACATCTGATAGCAGCAGGCTTGGCAATGGGCAGCACGCTCCTAATGGCTGGAGAAGATGTCCCCCCGCCTGCGACGCCAATTCAACTGACCGTGACCGTCGAGGCACGCCATGGCAAAGAGGTTCCTGTCATGAAACCAGGGGACATCATCGTGTTTCAGAAGAACGAGCGCCTTCGGGTCACGGATTTGGACCCGCGCGCGGCGCTTGAACTCTACATTCTGATCGACGACGCCTCCGACATGAGCCTGGGTTTACAATTGGGAGATTTGAAGCAGTTCATTGAGAATCAGCCCGCCGAGACATCCATCGGAATCGGTTACATGCGAAACGGCACGGTGGAGTTCACCGAAGCGCTAACGGCCGATCATGCAAAGGCAGCCAAAGGTCTACGATTGCCACTCGGCTATCCCGGCGTGATGCCGAGTCCGTTTCTATCGCTCAGCGATCTGATCAAACGGTGGCCGGCTAGCGCGGCACGTCACGAAGTTCTTTTGGTGACGAGCGGCATTGATCCGTTAGGCGGTGGAGTGGTGGATCCCTTCTTGGATGCCGCCGTTGAACACGCTCAGCGCGCAGGAATCGTCGTATACGCGATTTACGAGCCGACGGCTGGCCACGGAAGTCACAGTTTTTGGCGGATGAACTGGGGCCAGAACCACCTCGCGCAGATCGCGGAAGAAACGGGCGGGGAGTCGTATATGCTCGGATTCGGCCCGTTGGTTTCTTTCGCGCCTTATCTCGCGGAATTGTCCGAGCACCTGACCCATCAATACGTCGTGACGTTCCTTATCAAGCCAGGAAGCAAGGCTGGCTTCCAATCGGTCCGGTTTACTACGGAGGTGCCGAATGCGGAGATAGTGGCGGCCGGAAAGGTTTATGTTCCGGTTGGTCATTAGGCGAGCGAGATGTTTGACTTTCTCAATCATGGTCCGGTGATCTGGAAGAATCTGGAACAAATCGGCATTACCTATTTATTGACTGCCCTGATCGGTTGGGAGCGAGAGCAGGAGGCGCACAGTGCGGGCCTCCGTACCTTTCCACTGGTCGGCATCGCTAGTTGTGGCTACTTGCTGATTCTCGGCGTTCAGCCCAATAGCGCCGATCAATCGCGAGTGCTTCAGGGACTAATCACCGGCATCGGATTCGTTGGTGGTGGCGCAATTTTGAAGGAAGGCGCTACTGTAAGGGGCACCGCGACTGCGGCTAGTATATGGAACGCCGGCGTCATCGGCGCATCTGTTGCAATGGAGCGCTATGAAATCGCGATTATCCTCGCAATCCTGAATCTGCTCACGTTGCGCGCGTTACTGCCGCTCAAGAATTGGATTGAGAAGCGACATTCCCAGTCCTAGTCATCGGTCCGCTGTTCGAACGGCCAAACTCCTCGATTGAGACAGCGCGACCTCTAATCCGGCAGATCGAGGCTCGTGCGATTCGGCGCCTCTACGCAGCGAACGTTTCGCACCGGCTGCGGCCGCTGATCAAGATGATGAGTATTCAGTAGACGTCTTCATCCGGCGCGTCTTCGGTCTGCTCGATGAACGAGCCATCCGTTCAGCTTAACCCACGGCCACGTATTGATTACCGATCGCGCTTCGATCCAGCCTCGGCGCGCCTGAAACACTCCGTACCGGATCTGGTCGAGCTGCGCGATGCTGTGTGCATCTGAGCCAATCGCGAGCAGGACGCCCGCTTCCTGCGCAGCCTTCGCCATCGTATCGTTCAAATCGAGACGGTACATGGAACCGTTGATCTCAAGAGCTGAACCCGTTTTATGAGCGGATGCGAGGACACGTTCGAAGTCCACCTCCAAAGGCTCGCGTTCGCCGATCAGCCGGCTGGTAGGATGCCCGAGAATGTCAACATGAGGATTCGCGAGCGCATCGAGCAAGCGGCCCGTGGTCTCATCTTTGTTATGACGAAACAGCGAGTGAATCGAGGCGACAACGATATCCAGCCGCGCGAGAACTTCATCGGGATAATCCAGCTTGCCGTCGGCCAGGATATCGACTTCGGCTCCGATCAAAATGCGCGGTGGCCGGTCACGCCGTCTCTTTCGAAGGCTATGAATTTCTTCGATCTTCTTTTCCAGCCGATCCAGAGCCAGCCCGCGCGCGACGCGTTGCGACGGGGAATGATCGGTGAGCGCAATGTATTCGTA